>JGI11705J14877_10000038_pt1 | contig 77251 bp, 59 predicted proteins | sample Etolaghawater15m_FD_14877 | JGI IMG/M metagenome (IMG submission 14877) | reverse complement strand
TATTTAAGCGGAAAAACTGTCTGAACAAGTATTTGATGATAGGTATTAGCCATAAATATTAGATATAGGGTTAGCTCACGCTAAAGTACAGAAATTATTTGATATGTAAAAAATGAATCTTAAAATACAAATGCAATATTATGTCGTTCATTTTCAAGATTAAAAAGTTGCCTGGTTTTCTGAATTTTTTCGATTTCCTCCCCAATGCCGTAGGCATGACCGACATTGTATCCCAGGATTTTAATCCCGGGAACACTGAAAACTCAACCGCCTCTATCCGATGGAATAAATTCCATCCTTACAATGTCGTTCGTGCCTATGGCACTTTAAAGTGGGAACTCCCCCAATGCCGTAGGCATGACCGACATTGTATCCCGGGATTTTAATCCCGGGAACACTGAAAACTCAACAATCACAAGATATCCGCGCAAAAAAAAAGCCGCCCCTGAAGGCAGCTTTTTCTGTTAAAAAAAACAACTGATTATACAGTTACACTACACCTTGAGCCAGCATAGCATCGGCAACTTTTACAAAGCCACCAATATTTGCACCTTTTACATAATCGATATAATCTCCATCTTTTCCGTAAAGCACGCAAGTGGAATGGATATCTTTCATGATTTGGTGGAGTTTTTCATCAACTTCCTCACGTGTCCAGTTAAAGCGCATGCTGTTCTGGCTCATTTCGAGTCCGGAAACGGCAACACCACCGGCGTTAGCAGCTTTACCTAGTCCATAAAGGATTTTAGCATTTTGATATACTTCAATCGCTTCAGGAGAAGAAGGCATGTTAGCACCTTCCGACACCACGAAACAACCGTTAGCGATAAGTGCTTTGGCATCTTCCTCATTTACTTCGTTTTGAGTAGCACAAGGCATGGCTACATCACATTTTACACCCCATGGGCGTTTGCCTTCGTGGTATTCAGCACCATATTTATCAGCATATTCTTTAATACGGCCACGTTTTACATTTTTAAGTTGCATGATGTAAGCCAGCTTCTCTGCATCGATGCCTTTGGGGTCGTAGATGAATCCTGAGGAGTCGGAAAGTGTAACTACTTTCGCGCCAAACTCGGTAGCTTTTTCGGTAGCGTACTGGGCTACATTACCTGAACCGGAGATAACCACTGTTTTTCCTTTGAAGCTTTCGCCACGTGTTTTCATCATTTCCTGTGCAAAATACACAGCGCCGTAGCCTGTTGCTTCGGGACGGATAAGCGAGCCTCCCCATTCGATACCTTTACCTGTGAGCACACCGGTAAATTCGTTGCGCAGACGTTTATATTGCCCGAAGAGGAAACCAATTTCGCGACCACCAACACCGATATCACCGGCAGGAACGTCAGTATTTGGTCCAATGTGGCGGAATAATTCGCTCATGAAACTTTGAGTAAACCGCATCACTTCATTGTCGGATTTTCCTTTTGGGTCAAAATCAGATCCACCTTTTCCACCACCCATAGGCAGTGTGGTAAGTGAATTTTTAAACACCTGTTCGAAAGCAAGGAATTTAAGGATACCCAGGTTAACGGTAGGATGGAAGCGTAATCCACCTTTGTACGGACCAATTGCGCTGTTCATTTCAATACGGAAGCCACGGTTTACCTGCACCTCACCTTTGTCGTTGAGCCAGGGTACACGGAAAAGGATAACACGTTCAGGTTCCACCATTCTGTCAAGGATTTTCGCTTCGCGGTATTGCGGATTTTCTTCGATGAAAGGAATAATGGTTTCAACCACTTCATGTACTGCCTGATGGAATTCGACCTCAGCAGGGTTTTTGGCAATAACTTTAGCCATAAAGTCATTCACCTTTTGTTCATATAAATTCGACATAGCATTAAAAAATTAAATTAAACAATCAGATTTGATGGGGTAAACTTAGTAAGAAAAACACCAGGAAAAATGCTGCCCCCATGTATTTACGGGGATTGCTTAGAAAAATACGGGAAACACGTAGAGAGGGGAGAGGTTTTTTTGGGAATATACATTAATAGTAATTTGTATATTTTTACAGACCCTAATTGTATTTAAATGTTATGAAAAAATTGATCTGGTTTATTAAAGGATTTGGCGCAGAAATTCTGATTGTTTTTTTATATATCCTACTGATAAATAACTATCTGGGCAATACAGACAAAACAATGAATGCCGATGGCGTTGGGTATTTTGATTATTTGCCTTCAATATTTATTCATCATGATGTGGCCAGGTTTGATGCCACTCCTGAGCAAAACCCGGAGCTGTATAAGCGGATATCCAAACTTGCCTTTTATGTGGATTACAAGGATTTCAAGGTTAATAAATACCCGGTTGGAACAGCTGTACTGGAGTTTCCTTTTTTCCTTGCAACTTATCTGACAACGCCTCTGAACGGAACCGATATGGATGGTTACCAACGCCCGTTTCAGCTTGCAGTTTTTTATGCCGCCATCTTCTATTTATTTTTGACATTGGTTTTTTTCTATAAATTGCTTTTTCTTTTTAAAATCAAAAAGCATTTAATCCTACTGTTGCAGATTCTGTTGGTCTTTTCGACAGGAATTGTCCATTATGCCAATGCTGAAGCCGGTTTTAGTCATGTATACTCTCTTTTTGCAATTACTACATTTTCCTATTTTACTAAAGCCTTTTTTATAACCAAACGTAAAAAGGAATTTTTAATCGCAAGCGCTTTTCTTGGATTAATCATTATTTTAAGACAGGTTAATGTTTTGATCATACTATTTGTCCCATTCTTAGCAGGATCGTTTTCTGCCTTTAAAGAAGGGTTGGCTGTTCTAAAAGACTATAAAACACTAATTATTAGTGTAATCATAATTGTTGGGGTATTTTCAGTGCAGGGTGTGCTTTGGTATTTGCAAACTGGCGATTACTTTGTATACTCGTATCAGGGAGAGGGATTCAATTTTGCCAAACCAGAAATAGTCAACGTGCTATTCAGTTATCGAAAAGGCCTATTTGTTTATTCACCGATACTTTTTATTGCCCTTTTTGGCCTTGTTTTTCTAGTTTACAAACGACACTATTATCTTTTCTTCAGCTGGATTATCTTTTTTCTATTGTTAACTTATATCTTGTCGTCCTGGCATTCATGGTATTATGGTTGCAGTTTTGGACAACGTCCGTATATTGATTTTTATGTAATATTTTTTGTGCTTCTGGCCTTGTTTTTAAATGGCATCAACCAGTTTTTCAGAGTTTTAGTGTTGCTTATTGCTTTTGTAACCGTTCCCGTAAATATAATCCAAGCTTATCAATACAAAGCCTTTATAATGGAATGGATTCACATGGATGAAAAAAAATATTGGGATATCTTTCTAAAGACAGATGATAAATACAAAGGGCTTGTGTGGAAAAGGTCGTTCGTTATGCAATATTTAGAGGAATTATCGCACTTTGAACCCGGAGACTTCAAAATAAAATCAGGAGAAAACCTCAATATTTTCGAGATGGATACCGATACCCTTGCGGAGACAAAAAACCTGGAAATTATTCAGGTTAAACTAAAAAACGATTTTGTGGAAAGCAATAACTCCAGAGTGGTTTTAAGCGTCACAAATAATGACAATAACACTTCTTATTACTGGCATGCGGTTCCATTGATACACCTAAAGGAAACAAGTTTTGGAGAATATCAAACCGGATTTTATAATTTCCAGTTTACCCCTGTTAAAGATACCGTATCAAAAACAATAATGATTAGTTTTAGTTCAGATAATCAGTTGAATAGCATTGAGGATGTTGAAGTGATTTTGCTGAGAAGAAAGTAGCAAATACATCCGTTTTATCGAAAATGGCTGTCACTTAGGGCGAAGAAAAACCATTCAGTTTTTCCCTTCTGCTTTTATTTTTGATTGATTTGATAAAAGTTTGGTCAGATTGCTTTCCAATATTTGGATCACAACAATGTCAGGACGTTCACTCATTAGTATTTTTTCATTTAGTGCGTACTGCCAACGATCCCAAATAAGAACAGTTTTACCAAATGACTCTTTGTAGAATTGGCGCTGACTATTTGCGTAAGATTCACGAATAAAAATAGCCTTTAGGTTATTCGCCAACGGATTCACAAAAACTTGTTCAAATTCATCAGGATAGCCAAAACCCTCAGTCGGAGGATAGGGCTTTTTCTCCCCCATTTTAGCATTGCTTGTAAATGAAGGGTTAAAAATTAATTGTATTTCAGAGAAATTGCTTTGCATATTTAGCATTTGTGCCAAATTACCTCCAATACCTGACGATTCCTCTGTGTCATAATCTTTCAAATCCAAAGATTGAACTTGTGGAAAATCTTGTTTGATATTTGAAATGATGTACTGTGACCCATAAAAAGCGCCTAAGTTGTTCCAGTGGTTGTCAGTTTTAAAATACAACGGAAAATCTTCAGTTTTTTTGCTCATTATAAAAACTGTCGGGTCAATATAAGAAAAGTTATTTGTATCAAGATAAGACTCTAATTGGGTTCTTAATGTCTTTTCGTTTTTCAATTTAAACCTGGGTGGTATTTTTTCATTATAGATTGTATGCTTTTGCGGAATGATTACGAAATAGAACTTTGCACCGAGATTGTCACAAAAATTTTTTCTATAACGGAGTTCCTCGAGGATGCTCTTTAGTTCACTTTCAGAAAAAAGGTTTTTTCCCTGAAAAGTTTCCAACTGTGTGCCCGACATGAATAAATAGCCATCAAGTCCAATCATGACTTTATCAGGAAGCGGAGATATGTTAAATTTATTGAGGTTAATCTCATTAAAGACGGTTACTATTTGTGTTCTATAAGGAAAGTGATCGGTAAAGTACTTGTCGAATTGGGACGGGAGTGGGTCTAGATTATTAATATCAAAAACGGGTCTTTCTGCAAGCTTCCTGTTTTCGGCCATATTTAGCTCTTCCTTTTTTGCAAGATGAAATTGCAATAATCCAGTAAAAATTATTGATAAAAAACCAATGGTCAGAATAGTGTTTGTTATTTTACCAATCTTCGTCATTAAAACCTAAAGTATATAAATGGATTATATGTTCCTGCAACCAAATAAAAGGTACAGGCTAAAAGCAATAAGTTAATAATAAGTATGTATAACGCATTTGAAAAGATATTCACCACGCGGATGTGGCCCAGCTGGTTCTTATATATGTCGCTGACCCAAGGGAAAAAATTTGTGGAACCAATCAATCCCACGATAAGCACAATCGTAAATCGCAAATCGAAAAAAGTCATCCAATTGCTATCTACGGCATTGTTTGCAACAAAAAGTCGTTTAGTGAATAAAAGAGCATCATGGATAGACTCTACCCTGAAAAAAACCCATCCTATAAGCACGACAAACAGGGTGTAAATATGCTGAATAGCTGTCCAGGACCTTTGCAAAAGTTTATCTAGTCCCAATTTTTCCAAAACAAGAAAAAAGCCGTGAAAAAGGCCCCAAACCAAAAAGCTCCAGCTGGCTCCATGCCAAAAACCCGTAAGAATGAAAACGATAATCAAATTCATATAGGTTCTACTATTCGACATACGACTACCTCCCAAAGGAATGTACAAATAGTCGCGAAACCATGTGGATAAAGAGATATGCCACCTCCTCCAAAACTCTTTAATAGATTTGGAGATATAGGGAAAGTTAAAGTTCTCAAGAAAGGTAAAACCAAACATCTTGCCTAAGCCAATGGCCATATCAGAATATCCAGAGAAATCGAAATAGATTTGGAATGCATAGGCAATGATACCCAACCATGCCGTTGGCGTTGTCAAATCTGAATAAGCTGAATCCATGATTTCATCAGCTACGAGCGCAAAGTTATTGGCCAACAGCACTTTCTTGCTTAGTCCAATAACGAACCGCTGAACTCCTTCTCCAAATTTGTCAAATGAAAAACTTCGCTTGAGTAACTGACCTGCAATGTCGTGATATCGGACAATAGGGCCGGCAATAAGTTGTGGAAACAAAGAAATATAAAGTGCCAGATTAATCAGATTCTTTTGGTATACAACCTCTTTCCTGTATACATCCACCAGATACGAAATGGCTTGAAAAGTAAAGAATGAGATGCCAATGGGCAGTAAAATATTGGGCTGACCAACAGGTTTTATATCAAGATTTAAAAACAGATCGTTGAGATTAGCCACAATAAAGTCGGCATATTTAAATACCACCAATACCCCGAGGTTTATTCCAACTCCCAAGCCCAAATATACCCGGGAACCCTTCTCACGAGAAATCAGGTAACCAAAAAGGTAGTTTAGTAAAATAGACAAAATCAGGATAACAGAATAGCTCACTCCACCCCAGGCATAAAACACCAAACTGGCAACAAGTAAAGCCGTATTCTTTAACTCGCCCCTTATCAGGTAAAAAATAAGTATGTTGACAGGCAAAAAGAGATACAAAAAAAGCGGTGAACTAAAAAGCATCCCTTAATTCCTGTTGAAAAGATTATACTTAAGAATACTATAAATAGCTCTGACCCCATCTTTCCAGCCTATTTTTTTTCCATCCTGGTAGGTGCGACCGTAATATGAAATGCCCACCTCGTAAATACGTATTCCAGGAATACGGGATATTTTGGCCGTTACCTCGGGTTCAAAACCAAAGCGCTGCTCTTTTAAGTGCAATGATTTAATGACGTCGGCCCGAAAAAGCTTATAGCATGTTTCCATATCGGTTAAATTCAAATTGGTGAACATGTTTGAAAGCGTGGTTAAAAATTTGTTACCAATAGAATGCCAGAAAAACAGAATACGGTGTGGATTGCCGCCCATAAAACGGGAGCCATACACCACATCGGCGAAACCATCTAAAATGGGCTTTAACAGCAAGTTGTATTCGTTAGGATCGTACTCCAAATCGGCATCCTGAACCACGATAAAATCTCCTGTGGCCTCCTTAATGCCTCGATGAATTGCTGCGCCTTTGCCCATGTTTGTTGGTTGCTCAAAAAGGCGGATATCCATTTCCTGATGCGCTTGAATATACTGCGTGAGCACTTCAATTGTTTGATCTGAAGAACAGTCGTTGATCACAACAAGTTCTTTTTCAATGCCCTGTAGTAACTTAACAGCTGAAATCTTGTTTAAAATCAGGTGGATGGTTTTGGCCTCATTGTAAGCCGGTATAATAATAGATAATTTCTTCGACATTTTTTGAAAAAAACAGGGGGCTAAATTAGTCAGTTTTATCTTTACGATCCTAATAAATATGCAATTAAGTTGAAGGAAAAACGGAAGTTCACAGAAGCTAGTTCACACCGGTTTACTGCAGACCTGTTTCCCGCTACGCATATCAACGAATCAGTTGATGGTATATTTTATACCTTTGCCCCTTGTTTCACAAACTGATCGTATGAATAAGGAAACCTCCATTTCAATCATCGTGCCCGCCTATAACGAGGAAGATGCCATCAGGTTTAGCCTGGATAAATTTATTGCAGGTGGCCATCATGTTAAATACGAAGTTATTTATATCAATGATGGCTCCACCGATCGCACAATGGATATTATTAAGGAGTATCCGGTGAAGCTTTATAACCATAATGTGAATAAAGGATATGGGGCAGCTTTAAAGACCGGAATCAGGAAAGCAACAGGCGACAAGGTAGTTATTTTAGACAGCGACGGGCAACATGATCCGGTTTATTTGGAAAAACTCCTGAGCATGCTTAATGATTATGATATGGTGATCGGGGAGCGTGACAACGATTCGTTTCAGGTAAAACGACGTCAGTCAGGGAAAAGGCTCATAAAAAAAGTAGGTGAATTTTTAGTTGAACAAAAATTACCTGACTATAATTCCGGATTTCGTGGTTTCGATCGCACCCTGATGCTCGAAATGTTGCACATGATGCCCAACGGATTTTCATTGTCAACTACTTCTACTCTGGCTTTTCTGAAGGAAGGTTATACTATAGGTACATTCCCGATTTCCGTTTCTGAACGAATCGGACGCAAAAGCAATGTGAAAATGGTGAAAGATGGTTCAAAAACTATTCTCTTGCTTTTCCGCATTATCATGTTATTCAACCCGCTTAAGATATTTTTTCCCATGAGCCTGATTCTTACCTTTCTGGGTCTGGTGTGGGGTGTTGTCGGGTTTTTTATTTCCGACCGACTTCCTAATAGTGCCGTACTTATCATGGTTTTCGGCATGATTATGTTCTTCATTGGTTTACTAGCTGATCAGGTGGCCATGCTTAATCGGATTAAAAGATAGCCATGCCTCATTGGGATAAAAATAATCATGTACAGAAATGGAAGGATACCGATGTGGAAGCCCACTGGGATAAGGTTTCTACTATTTATATTGCTGAAAACAACAAAGTTAAAGGAGCACACGATCAGCGCTTTAAGGAAACGATTGCTCACCTCGACCTCAAACCAAAAGCGCGTGTACTTAACATTACCAGCCGCGATTGTGAAGCCGACGATTACATAAATCGCGAACAACCTGATGCCGACGTTACCAATGCGGAGATCTCGGCAGGATTAATGAAAGAAGCCCAAAAAGTAAGACCACACGTAAAACAAGTAAAGCTATCCACTTACTCCAGACTTCCTTTTGAAAAGGCCTATTTTGATCGTGTGGTGACGCTGGAGACATTGGAACATGTTTCCGAGCCCATTCAATTTTTGAAGGAGCTGCATCGGGTTTCAACACTTCAGGCTCGCCTGGTGCTCAGTTGTCCCCCGGCCACCAGCGAAATTCCCTATCAGGTATTTACCTTTTTATTTGGTGGACATGGTGAAGGGCCCCATCGTTTTCCTTCATCAAAAGAGGTTAAATATATGCTCAGTGAGACCGGATGGAAGCTCTTACTGCATAAAGGAACGGTTTTATTTCCGGTAGGCCCGAAAAAATTTCAGGCTCTAGGCGAGAAAATTATCGGTAAATTTCAAAATACATTTATCTCCGAGTTAGGAATCCGACAATTTTACGTGTGTGAAAAGTATTGAACAGTTAAAAAAGGTAATGCATTCGGAGCTCTGCAACCGTTGTGGCTCCTGTGTGGGTTTGTCAAAGGGGAAAATCGTATTCGGTAACAAGGAAGGCCGATACCTGCCTAAAATAGTGAGTGAAATTGATGATCGCATGGGTGATCGCTTATGGACAGCCTGCACGGGCAAAGATTTTAATTTTCCTGAATACAATCAGTACTTTTATCCCGACGCTCCTCATTTCCATGAATATATTGGTTCTTATCAGGAAATATCCATCGGTTTTGCCAAAAATGCCGAAGTAAGACGCAATGCAGCCAGCGGGGGAATTATTTCTGCCGTTTTGATTTATCTGCTTCAAAAGAACCTTATTGATGGAGCAGTAACCTTGCGTATGTCGCACGAAAAACCCTGGCTGAGTGAACCCTTCATTGCCACCACGCGCGAAGAAATCATGGAAGCCGCCCAAAGTAAGTACACTATCAGTTCGGTAAATGAGATTTTACCTGAAATACAAAAATTCAACGGCAACCTTGCTTATGTGGGCATCCCACCACAGGTGCAGTCGATCCGCAAACTGCAAAAAATCAACGACCCATCGGTAAAAAACATAAAATACATTTTTGGCCCGTTTTACGGCAACACCTTGTATTTTTCGTCGGTTAAGAGTTTTTTAAAAACTTATGGAGAAAAAGATTATACCCAGGTTAAAAAACTCTACTTCCGTTATGGCGAATGGCCCGGCAACATGCGTATCGAAATGCAATCGGGACGTGTTATCGAGCTTAAAAAATTTCATGCCAACTACCTCATTCCATTTCATGTACTTCAAAACAGCTTGTATTGTACCGACTTCACCAACGAATTTACCGATATCAGTGGTGGTGACGCCTGGGCACCAATTTATGAAGAGCGCGGCAAGGGTTTTTCCATGATCATCGCACGCTCACCCCTGGGAAAACAGATTATCAACGACATGAGAAGCGAAGGACTGCTGGAAGCAAATCCCATTACCGAGGAGGAGGCTATCACCATGCACTCGCACGGGTACGATTTTAAGAAGCGAGGTAGTTTTATCAGGATACAGTTTCGTAAACTTGTCGGAAAGACCATTCCTGATTATGGCTACAAGTTGACCGGGTTTAAGGCCAGCCGTTACTTCATGGAACTGATTATCACTACGATGTTTACCTTGATGGGAACCCGTGGCGCACGGTGGGCGGTGGAGCAGTTTTCGCCTAAATTTATCGGGGGTATATTTGAAAAGGCTAGGGATTTTTGGAAGAAATCTACGCATCAAATTAAACGTAAAAAACTGAATGAATGATCGGTAATAGAAAGAATCGGATATTCAAACCCTTTAATTTGCTACGGTTATTGGGTATTATCTTGTTTTTTTATATTCTTTCGCGAGTCGATCTGACAGAAATCAGGCACGTGCTCTCGAAAATCAACATCTCGTGGTTTGTGCTGGCCATTCTTTTTCAACTGATATTGCTTTTTAGCAAAGCTGTGCGGTGGCATGTGATGAATGATGGACGCTCAGGATGGAGGCACCGACTAAAAAGTTGGGGACAATTTTTTGAAAGTTATGCTGTCGGAATTGCAACTCCGGGTCGTTTGGGGGAGATGATCAAAGCCGGACATGAGGAAGGCAAATCAGGGAAAGCCACGGCCATATTAAAGATGATTTCCGAAAGAGGATTTGATGTCGGCATATTTCTGTTTTTTGCAGCCCTGGCATTGGTGGCAGGATCGTTTATTGAAATCGAAAGCTACTGGGGTTATGTAGTGATACTGATAAGTTTAAGTCTCATTTCAGTGGCGTTTATTTTGCTAACCTCTGGGAAATCGCTCCTGTTTTTAGAAAGAATCCTTTCGCGATTTCAAATGTTCAAACAAGGTTTTTCATTTCACCACCGAAGATATTCGGTCAAAGAAATCCTGATTATTTTCTTGCTGTCGTTGGCTGGCGCACTAAGCCATTTCATTTCATGCTATTTTCTTGCGCAAAGTGTGAATCTTGACATAGGATTGCTTGCGGTGGCCGGAGGGGTGGCTATTGCAGGGATGTTCAATCTTTTGCCCGTCACCATTATGGGCCTGGGTACCCGAGAGCTCACTTTTTTGACATTGTATGCCGGATACGATCATTCCAATGTAATGGCATTTTCATTTACTATTCTCTTGGTTGCTCAGATGGGCGGAGGATTAGTTTCGTTAGCTATGGGGCAAATATTACTTAAGATTAAAAGAAATGAATCGCGAAAATAATCCTCCTTCGGGCAAACAACCGATACCTAGCAACTATACAAGAACAATAAGCACCTAAAACCCATACAGAAAAGTCTGGTTAATATTTAAAGTATTTTTTTAGATTATTAATAGGTTTTTCGATAAAATACCATGAGGCCGAGGCGATGATCATATTCATCACAAAAAAGACTAAAAAATACCCATAATCATCTGTCCTAATGTATATATATCTGCTTAAAAATTTAAAATACAATGGGTTCATGAATAAATGATAAATATATAATCCGTAACTGATTCGACCTATATAGATCATTACCTTGTTTTCCAAAATCAATTTCATCACACCCGTAAACCCATCTCTAATTGCCACGAGCACAACCAAAGCATAGATAAAACTAATAAAGGGGTTTTTAAAATCTTTTAAAGAATTATACAATGTTTCCGGTTTCTGATAAACATATATCAAAACAAAAAATAAACTTAAAACGAATAGAAGAAGTTTTACTCTTGACAAATTCATTTTAGCGACTTTCTCAGGTTCATATTTTACATAAAATGCAATTAGTGCTCCAAGTCCTAATATATGCATTGAACAGATCATCAATGCATTAGCCATCCAGTATGGTGTATAGAAAATAAAATAATAGAGCAAAAGTATTGATATAGCAATAACATAAATAATTGTCTTTTTTAAATAGGCTTTTGGGATGAAAATAATCACAAAAACCCATAAAAGATAAAACTGTTCTTCTACCGCCAAAGACCAAAAATGGGTAAAGGAACCCACATATTCACCGCTAAAGGTCATGTAAATGTTGGATGTATAGGATACCAACCAAGGAAATAATTCTGCGGTATTGTCAAATCCAATAATTAGTAAAACAAATATTGTCAAATAATATATTGGGAAAATTCGTAATGATCTCCTGACGTAGAAAGATTTTACTGAATTAAAGTTACTTTTACCTAAGGCGATATTTTTCTCCTTAAAATCCAACAAAATTTTTGTTATCAAAAATCCACTTAATACAAAAAACAATGTAACCCCTGTACCGTAGGGTAGGTTTCTTAACAACGGGATACTTATAGCATTCTGTAGCCAATGTGCGATCATTACACTTATTACTGCAATTGCTCTTTACCCATCAAGTTGTTTATAATAAGTCGGTTGAGTTATCTTTTCCATGTAAAAGAAGATCTTATTTTTTATTAAATTCTCTGTGCAATTTCGTCAAATTATTTAAAACCCAAGTGCATAAATTTAATTTTATCTGTTTATCAAAAAATTGATTTATCTTAAAAGTCAATGGCTAACTGATGGGTGCTACTTTTTTTCTCTTTCAGCCTGTATCCGTTGTTTTACTTCCTCGTAAGGCGGTTCTTTAAGTAAGTCATAAAAATTCCCTTCAGGCTTCAGTTTCCCAAAAGTCTTCCAGTAGGCTTCTTTAGTCATGTTGGCGAAGTGAATGGCTCCATTTCGGTATTGCGCTGTTTCAAATAAATTATGAACAATGAGCAACAGGAAAATAACGAAAAAACTAATTTTAATTATCGTACGTTTGTTGAAGAAGAAAAAGCTGATAATAGCGGCCAAAGGAATTGAAAGCAGTCCATAAATATCAATAAAGCCACGGCTGCCAAATCCACCGCCAAACCACCAAAAACACCAACAGGACAGAACATAAATGTAAATAACCAGCGTTAAGGAAACAGGAACAATACTTTTTCTATTGTACTTTTTTAGAAAAATTAGGCCTATGATGGATAAAAGCATCATTGGAGTGTACAAAAGCCATCCCTTTCGGTAACTAAACAAAATATTGAAAATTTGGGGGTCATCCCAAAAAAACGTAACTCCATCGCCATATGAAAAGTACAGATAGGTTCCAACAATATATTTCCAATAAAGAAATTGAGGAACCCATATTAAGAAACTCATGAGAACCATTAACATAACTTTAGGTATGTTTTTGATTATAAAACGTAGTCTGGCGACCATATCCTTAAAACTAAAAATGTCCCAAAGAAGAAAAAGTACGATTATTAATATGTTGCTTGGACGCACTAGTATAATCAAACCCGTTAAAAGCCCTAAAATCAATGACGCAACCAGGGTAGGTGCATTTAACCATTTTTGCAGAAGCCATATAAAGAGGCTTATCATTGCGAAATTGAAAACATGCGACATCCCGGCTTCAAAGGTGCTGTAATAAAATAGGTTAGTTCCAATAACCACTCCCAGTATTGTAATGGCTGTCACCAATTCATCGAAATACAGTAAAAGTGTTTTTCTGATAAAAAAAAGCCCGAGTAATAAATAGAATAAGGCGGCAACCTGAACCGCAAGATGATAAGGCCAGGAAAAGCCGTAAGGATCAATGTCGAAAACTGTGGAAATAAAATGAGCTATAAAGAAAAATGGGGCGTAAAGTAACGACATCCCGTAAGAAACAGTCAATATTCGTTGACCTTTCGGCCCGAACGAAATCCAGGCTTTTCCTTTAACATGCTCATAGTGAGGCCCTGGTTCAGTAAAAAATCCAAGCTTAAGGTCATGGTATATAAAAGTTGCCGGTAAATAGGTGTAATAAGCTAATGCATCTATTTGAATGACTCTTTCTTCACGGTATAGGTTACTGCTTAAACTAGTAATAAATACAGCCAATCCTATAACAATTATTGACAAGTTGCTGTATCCTAATATTTTAAACTTGTCTCTAAAGGTTATCGCGATCTTCTTATAATCAAATTTCATATCTTCTGTTTAATATCGTGATCAGTATTCCGAAAAAAATAGCATTAAAATATCGTTAAAAAGTAACCAAGTACGTCTGTCAACAAGTAATGCATTTGCCAGGCTCCCTACAACTCTCTAAATAAGCAATTTAAAAGAATCAACACAATTGACTCCCACCAAATTCAAGGCAAAAATAGCAATTCCGGCTTGAAAATATATCATCATGACCAAAAGCTTCATTAGTAATGAGATGGTTGATCGATAGATTGTATACTAAGTTTGCTCTGAGATTTTTCTGATCAAGGGATTAGGTGTGCGGCGGAATTCCATATTGATTGGGAATTAGGCACAATCAGTCACTCAATTATCCCTCTTTATTTAAAATTATTCTTAATTGGTTGAATTATTTGAAACTTTGTATTACTTTTGCCCTTTTACAACAACTGATAAAAACATTTAACCATGAAAAAATTAATCCCCGTAGCCATGTTACTGATGCTTATAGGCGTCGTATTTTCAGGCTGTAAAGAAAGCAGTTCACTTCTGGACGTAACGTTCGAAGCAGATTATCAATCAGATATGGACGTGGTGGTTTCACCCTCTACACTGAAAATCGGAGTCAACGGCGTTTTTAGCTCATCCACAACCATCGACCCGCTCTCGAACAGCGATCTGGCCAAATATGCCAACAACATCAAATCAGTCGAAATTCTGGAAGCAAAAGGCACTATTCTCGAAGTGAGCAGCAATGCCACAATCCTGAATGCCGACCTAAGTATCTCCGCTCCCGACATGGACAACGCTCAATGGTTGTTTACCAACGAACCCATTGAAGTGGGTAATGTTATTGAGCTTACCAATGCCAATGGTCAGTTAGACAAATTGAGCAGCATTCTTAACTCAAAAAAGACTTTTACCGTAGCTTTTATCGGCGAAACAGATGAAGACAATGTTACCTTTACCATGAGGGTTTATATCCGTGCCAAAGTAACGGCTAATCCTTTGTAGTAAAAGTCTTATACAAGATATTCCCGGCCTGATCGGCAGTAAAAAGCCGGAAATGGGTATTCACATGAATGCCTTTTTCCGGCTTTTTCATTATAGGCAAACTAAAAATAGTCAGCTGTTAATATTTCCTTATTTTTGTGACCGCTAAATTTTTGGCATGCGTCGTGCTGCGACTTCCTTGTCGTAACATGCCATCCAAAGTAAGGCATTTTGTGCGACGCGTATACTTATGTTGCAGTCGTGCAGTTAAAACTGTTTTAATTGAAGTTATAAGATTTGAATTTTCTGCAATTATTGGCTTTTGATATTTCTACCCGGGTATGGTTTTTAGCAGCATAGTTTTTATTTTTTATTTCTTGCCCGCCTTCCTGCTAACTTACTATCTGGTAGGGAAACGATATAAAAATATCGTCATTCTACTGTTTAGCATATTCTTTTATAGCTGGGGAGCTCCCAAATTTATTTTCGTTATCCTGGGGTCTACATTTATTGATTTTCATCTGGTACGCTGGATGTCGCAGACGAAAAACACTTTGAACAGGAGACTCATGCTTACCTTGTCGGTGTCCATTAATCTGGGGCTGCTGTTTTATTTCAAGTATTCAAATTTCTTTATCGAAAATGTGAATGCTTTTCTTTCGGTTTTTGGTTCTCAAAACATTCAATGGACAAAGTTAATTTTGCCGATTGGAATATCCTTTTACACGTTCGAAACCATTACCTATGTGGTTGACGTCTACCGAAAGGTGCATAAACCCCTGACAAATTTTTGGGATTATCAGCTGTATATCATCCTGTTTCCAAAACTTATTGCCGGTCCAATTATCCGTTACCATGATCTGGCGGATCAAATTACAGATCGCTCGGCCAATGATACCATAGACAACCGACTGACAGGTTTTTATCGATTTTCGCTCGGGTTGGCGAAAAAAGTACTGATAGCCAACCATATGGGACAAGAAGCTGATGCTATTTTTGCCATGGATTATGCCACCATCGACAGCTCGCTGGCCTGGATCGGGATTTTAGCCTATACTTTCCAGATATATTTCGATTTCTCTGGATATTCCGACATGGCCATCGGTATTGGCAAGATGATCGGCTTTAAATTTCCGGAGAATTTCGACAATCCTTACATCTCACAAAGTATTACTGAGTTCTGGCGACGCTGGCACATGACGTTGGGCAGTTGGATGCGCAATTACCTTTATATACCTCTTGGAGGAAACAGGGTGTCAAAATCGCGACTGTATTTCAACCTTTGGTTTGTTTTTCTCATGTCGGGTTTATGGCATGGCGCTTCGTGGAATTTTGTGATCTGGGGCGCTTATCATGGTATTTTTCTGGTACTGGAGCGGGGATTTCTGCTTAAAGTTTACAGTGCCATCGGGAAATTCCCCAGCATGATTATTACTTTTTTTATCGTAATGATTGGCTGGGTATTTTTCCGGATAGAAACCGAAACCGATGCGCTACTGTTTTTGTCCAGAATGTTTGCATTTGATTTTCACGTTCATCCTGAGATCTCAGGTGAGTTCTTTACTTTTCTGGTCATTGCTGTGTTCTTTGCCTTTTTCACTTACTTTAAATGGGGGCAACGCTTACAGGATTTAGTTTACTTTAAACCTTATGTCGACGTCCGCCATATCAGCGTAGCCATTTTGTGTATATTTCTGTTGATTCTTTCGGTAAGTTCCATCACGGCCTCGGGCTTTAATCCATTCATCTATTTTAGATTCTAGCATGAATACAAGGTCAAAATATATCCGGTACTCTTTGTTTCTGCTTATCGCGGTTTTTTTAATGATGCCCGCTATTCAACAGGTGACTCAAGTAGTTGATTTAACTCCTTTAAAGGGAGCTATAAAAACCCCAACCAAGGCCAAACTTACTGTAGATAGATGGTTTTCGGGTGATTATCAGCCTATTGAAGAGGAATACCTGAATGAAACTTTTGGATTCAGAAGTGTTTTTGTTCGAATCAACAATCAAATTGCTTTTAGCTTTTTCAGGAAAGCCAAAGCCAATGGGGTCATCATAGGCAAAAAAAATTATTTGTACGAAAAAAATTACCTGAAAGCCTATGGAGGTCTTGACTACATTGGCTCCGATAGCATTCGCCGACGCATTGAGCGACTGAAATTGATTCAGGATACACTTGCCACGCTCAACAAGCAACTGGTTGTTGTTTTTGCTGCAGGAAAAGGTTCCTTTTATCCTGAGTATTTCCCGGATGAATATGCTATTCCGGGTGACTCTACAAATTATTCTTCTCATGTCGCATTGGCCCGTAATAACGGATTAAATTTTATCGATTTCAATAGCTATTTCGTTGACAACAAATTGAAATCGCCTTATCCACTTTATCCCCAATATGGCATTCACTGGAGTCATTACGGCATGTCTCGGGTAGCTGACTCGCTTATAAAATATATTGAAAAAGCACGACAAATCGATATGCCGGATATTTATTGGGATGAAATTACCCTGAGCCAACCGCTCGACACTGATTATGACATTGCTGATGGAATGAATATCTTATTTCGCCTGAAATCTTTTGATATGGCTTATCCAAGAGTTAAATTTGAGTCGGATTCAGGAAAAGTAAAACCTTCTGTTTTAGTAATTTCAGATAGCTTTTATTGGGGAATTTTCAATATGGGCTTTTCCAAAGTGTTTTCCAATGATCATTTTTGGTTTTACAACAAACAAATTTATCCGGATAGTTTTAAAGAACCACTTTCAACAGATCAAATCAACCTGATTGAAGAGATTAATAAACACGATGTAATCATTATCATGGCCACCGAAGCAACGCTTCCGAGTTTGGGATGGGGTTTTATTGAACAGGCTTTCAACTCATATACCAATCCGGATTTAGAAAGCAAAAACCGGATGAACTATTGGTTGGAAGTTGAAGAAATGAAGCGTATTATCCGCGCAGATAGTCTGTGGATGAATCTTGTAATCAAGAAAGCCGCTGACAAAAACATCGATGTGGATTCGATGTTAGTTCTGGATGCAAAATACGTAATCGACAGGAAAAAAGCAGGAAAGTGATTTAAATTCTCCCCCTATTCATGGTAATAAATTCTCTTCACACGTCTTGATATCCGGCTGAGTATTTCGTAGGGTATTGTTTTGGCTTGGTGCGCCAGCGCTGAAACGGTATGTTCTTCGTTAAAAACGATCACATCATCATTTTCTTTGGCTTCTATGCCGGTCAGGTCTACCATGCACATGTCCATGCAAATGTCGCCAATGATGGGCACAGGTTGGTTGTTGATGTACAGAAACGACCTTTGGTTTCCTAATGCACGCAAAAGTCCGTCGGCATAACCAATGCTTACTATCCCCACCGGACTGTCCTTTTCGGCCACCCAGCTTCGGTTGTAACCAACACTTTCACCTTTTTTTACCTGACGAATCTGCACCAGCACCGATTTAAGCCGGATGGCATGATCGAGTTGCATGGCCGGTTCGCCCACACCATACATGCCAATGCCCAACCTGACCATGTCCATATGTGAGGCAGGAAAACGGCTGATGCCGGAAGAGTTGGCCAGATGAAACAACACTTTGTGACTGAAATGACGCGTTATCAGTTCCTTTATGGCATACATCCTGCTGATCTGTTCTTGTGTAAAGTCATCAAATTCAGGCCTGTCGCTGGCGGCCAGATGCGAAAAAACAGATTGCAGGTACAGGTGTGGATTTTTCCTGATCATCGCAATCACAGCCTCCAGGTCTTCGGTATCGAAACCAAGGCGGTGCATGCCTGTGTTTACTTTCAGGTGAATTTTTACCGGCTTGTTTTGTGGCAACACATTCCTTTTTATTGCTTTTTCGAGCAATCGCAGGGTACGGAAATTAAAAATTTCCGGCTCAAGCTGATGCCTTATCATCGCATCCATGGCATGTTCTTCAGGACTCATAACCAATATGGGCAACTCGATGCCGGCTTTGCGGAGCTCGACACCTTCGTCGGCGTAAGCCACGGCCAAATAATCAACCTGATGGTACTGCAACACATTGGCAATTTCAAAACTCCCGCTTCCATACGAAAAGGCCTTCACCATAGCCATGATCTGTGTCCCCGGGCTGACTTTCGCCCGAAACTTATTCAGGTTGTTTATCAAGGCGTTCAGGTTGATCTCGAGTACAGTTTCATGGGCTTTTTGTTGCAGAATCCGGCTCAGCTCTTCAAATTCAAACACCCGCGCTCCTTTAAGGAGGATAGTGCGTCCCGACAAACTTGCAAACGAAAAATTCCGGATAAGATCTTCGGTACTATCAAAGAAAAGCGAACCACGCTCAAATTTGTCGGCTTGCCGACTGATGGCTTTGCCAATGCCAATGAGTTGATGGATATTTTTTTCCTTGAGTAAACTCGCCACATGACTATATAGGTCAACCTCGTTTTGGCCACTTTGCAGGATGTCGCTCAGGATAACTGTTTTCTGTTTGTGTTGGTTTTGTTGGTTCAGGAAGTCCAGCGCTATGGCAAGTGAATTGAAATCAGAGTTGTACGCATCGTTGATGATGGTGCTGTTGTTTATCCCTTCCTTGAGCTCCAGTCGCATGGCTACCGGTGTGAGCAACTGCATGCGGGTGTTAATGACCTCAGTTTGGTAACCCAGATGCAACATTGTGGCCCAGCAATGGATAGCGTTTTCTATGGAAGCCTCNTCGGTAAAAGGGATGGTAATGTTTAAAGGCTCTCCTTTATATCTGGCTTCAACCGCAGTCGATTTTTCCTGATGANGAATGGCTTTGATGACCAAAGTGCAGTCCTCATCTTTACCCCAGGTNAANGCCNTAATTTTTTCGAGGATNCCCGATCTTATTACCGCGCCATGAATTTCTTTGTGATCGGATCTGTATATCAACGTGTCGACCCGTGTAAAGAGCTTTAGTTTCTCNCCCGTTTTTTGGGCGTGNTTGATAAAATTTTCATCGTGGGCTGGTCCCAGGTTGGTAAAAACGCCAACCGTAGGCTGGATAATAGGTTGAAGGAACTGCATCTCTTCAGGTTCGGAGATGCCGGCTCATGCTGGCTGCTCATTTGCCAAACCGACAGCGGAACACCAATCTGGGAGTTGTAACTTTTCGGACTCCTGATGATTTTTTTATCGTCGTGGAGCAACTGGTAGAGCCATTCTTTCACTATGGTCTTTCCATTGCTTCCGGTTATGCCGATAACCGGGATCGGATGATGCTTCCGGTGCTCTGCCGTAAGACGCTGCAAAGCTGTTAAAGTGGAGTTAACTACAAAAAACGAGGCTTCCGGAAATTTGGTTGTCTCATCGGTAAGGCGGGTCACAACAAAATAGCGGACTCCCTTTTTATAAAGACTGCCGATATAGTGATGGCCATCGTTACGTTTGCTGGCCAGAGCAAAAAACAAAGCGCCTTCGGGGGAAATCAGTTTGCGGCTATCGATAAGGATATCATAAACAACAACATCCTCCGGATTCGGGCTATGCAGCTGTCCCTGAAATATTTTTACAAGTTCACTGCCGGAGTATTGTTTATGTTGCATGCAAGCGATGTTTGGTTATAAAAGGAAATTTATACAAAGGACTAATCCAACAGATCGGCGATTTCAGAATTGTCTTCTTTGTGTTTTCCGTTGTCGCGCAGCAAACCAAACGGAAGCGGGTTTGCCGTGGTTTCGTCGTACTGTAAGCGGTTGTTAAAAATGTCAATGGCCAGATAAATGGCATTGCGCAAAGGTTCTTCGGAGGCCAACCCCTTGCCTGCGATATCGTAAGCTGTTCCATGAGCCGGTGAGGTGCGTACAATCGGAAGTCCTGCGGTAAAATTAACTCCCTGATTAAAAGCCAGCGTTTTAAAAGGAATCAGACCCTGATCATGGTACATGGCCAGGATGCCGTCAAACTTTCGGTAATCGCCTGCAAAAAAGCCATCGGCAGGAAACGGGCCAAAGGCTAACAAGCCATCTTTCTTGGCCTGATTGATCGCCGGAATGATAATCTGCTCTTCTTCATGGCCAATTTGACCGTTTTCGCCGGCGTGGGGGTTTAGTCCCAGCAAAGCAATCTTGGGTTTCTGAACACCAAAATCGCGAATGAGTGAATTGTTGAGCACCTTTATTTTATGCAATATCAATTCTTTAGTAAGTTTTTCTGAAACATTGCTCAAAGGGATATGCCCTGTGATGGTACCAACACGCAATGCGCCTGAAACCATGAGCATTAAGTAGTCGGGACTTTCAAACTGGCTGGCGAAAAACTCGGTATGACCCGGAAAATTAAAGGTTTCCGACTGGATGTTCTCCTTCGAAATGGGAGCCGTTACCACCACGTCAATTTTCTCTGTTTTCAAATCGTTTACCGCGTATTTAAGGGCTTCATGGGCAAAATGCCCGGCTCTTTCGACCGATTGTCCGAACTCAATTTTTATTTCATTCTCCGACAGGTTGACCAAATTTATCTTGCGGCTTTTTAGGTAAGCAGCATCTCTAATGGTGTTGTAGTTAAAATCGTTGGCGTTCAGGTTTTTCCTGTTGTACGACAACACACGCGAAAGACCGTAAATAACGGGAGTGAACATGTCGAGCATTCTGTTGTCGGACAGTGCTTTCACGATGACTTCATAGCTGATTCCGTTCATGTCGCCGTGTGTGATGCCTACCCTGATTTTTTTATCTCTGTCGATTATCGGCTTACCTTTTTGCATACTTTTTGAATTTTATAATCTGTGTCCGGTTATTCTTCCGGTTCTTGAAATTGCACCGAAAACCCACCAGATCAGCTTGCAAAAGTAAGATTTTTTAGGCTTGATTCAAGACCAAACTGCTGATCACAAAAACTAATCTCAAATATATTGGGATTGACGGTGCTTAAATGTTCGGCCATGTTGGTATATTTTACACTTTTGCAAAATAGAATGTGTATATTTAAAATCAGAATAAGTCATGGCTTCCTCAAATTTTGTTGATTACGTTCGTATCTTTTGCCGCTCAGGCAATGGAGGCGGGGGTTCTGTTCACTTCAGGCGCGAGAAATTTATTCCTTTTGGTGGTCCTGATGGCGGCGATGGAGGAAAAGGTGGCGATGTGATGATGGTGGGCAATGCACAGATGTGGACCTTGTTGCACTTGCGCTACACCCGACATCTGCATGCCGCCAATGGTGGCAATGGCGGAGCGCAGCAACGTACCGGAGCAAGTTCTGACAACGTCATTATCCAGGTTCCTTTGGGTACTATTGCACGAAACAACGAAACTGGTGAGGTGCTGGGCGAAATTACCCACGATGGAGAATCCGTTGTGCTGCTGCCTGGCGGCCGGGGAGGCCTGGGTAATGTGAACTTTAAATCAGCCACCAACCAAGCCCCAAAATTTGCGCAACCCGGTGAAGAAGGAATGGAAGCCGCCATTGTATTTGAGTTGAAAATTCTGGCCGATGTAGGCTTGGTGGGCTTTCCCAATGCCGGAAAATCGACACTTTTGTCGGTTCTGTCAGCAGCACGCCCCGAAATTGCCGATTACCCCTTCACTACCCTTGTGCCCAACCTCGGCATCGTGGCCTACCGCGACCAACAGTCTTTTGTAATGGCTGATATTCCGGGGATTATAGAAGGAGCATCGGAAGGAAAGGGCCTTGGCCTCCGGTTTTTAAGACATATCGAGCGAAACTCACTGCTGCTCTTTCTGGTTCCTGCCGATGCCGATGACATCACAAAACAATATTTGGTCCTGCTAAACGAATTGCAACAGTACAACCCCGAATTACTCGACAAACAACGTATACTGGCTATTTCCAAATCGGATATGCTGGATGATGAACTCATGGCCGAGATAAAACCCGACCTGCCCAAAGACTTACCGGTAATCTTTATCTCATCGGTGACCAACCAGGGTATCATGCAGCTAAAAGATATAATCTGGAAGAAATTGAATACGTTTTAAGGGGGTTGAAAATAAGGCACGCGTAAAGTGAGGAATGCAAATTGGCGAGAATGATTGCGTCTGCATGATTAAAGTGTAATATAAGGGATGTAACTTCCAGTGTAATAAAATGTCATGGGAAAAAAAATTGTCGTAGTTTTGAAGTCAATATCCGGTATTATATGAGTAGAATCAGAATAAAAAATTTTGGCCCAATAAAGCAAGGTTATGCTGCCAATGATGGTTGGATTGACATTAAAAAAGTAACTGTTTTTATTGGCAATCAAGGATCTGGTAAAAGTACAGTAGCCAAACTTATCTCTACTTTCACATGGATCGAAAAGGCATTAGTAAGAGGTGATTACGATAAAAAATGGTTTGAAAGGAAGAATAAACTTAAGAATCAATACCTGAACTATCATCGTTTAGAAAATTATTTTAAACCTGATATCAATGGTGATGATGGTACTGCGATTGAATATGAAGGCGAAGCCTACTCCATCAAGTACGAAAGTGGAGTTTTAAATATTAATGAAATACCAAATAAAGATTACCTTCTTCCTCAGATAATGTATGTTCCAGCAGAAAGAAACTTCATCACCTATGTAAAAACGCCAAAGGAACTTAAGCTTTCGTCAGATTCATTAAAAGAATTTTTAACTGAATATGACAAGGCTAAAAATGAAATGAAAGGGATTGAGCGATTACCGATAAACGATGTAGATATTGAATATGACAAACTAAATGATACGCTTAATCTGAAAGGAAGAGGGTATAAAGTCATGCTTACAGAAGCTTCCAGCGGTTTTCAATCACTCGTGCCATTGTATTTGGTTTCAAGTTATTTAGCTTCTTCTGTAAGAAAGCAAAGTGAATCAAATAAAGAACCAATGAGCAGCGAAGAACTCCAACGGTTTAAAAAAGGCGTTGAAGACATTTGGAGGAATAATAGCTTGTCGGATGAGCAAAAACGGGTTGCCCTTTCCGTGCTTTCGTCAAAGTTCAACAAGTCAGCATTTATCAACATTGTAGAAGAACCTGAACAGAATTTATTTCCTTCTTCCCAAGGTCAAATGCTTCAAAGCCTAATAAAATTTAATGAACTGAACGANGGCAATAAGTTAATCATAACAACACATAGCCCATACATAATCAATTATTTGAGCCTCGCGATTCAAGGAAAATACTTAGAAGGCAGAATCAGAAAATCACCAAATGAAAGTGTATTGCTGGCAAAATTATACAACCTGATTCCTGAGAATACTCTTGTTTCATCAAATAATGTAATTGTATATCAATTAGATGAGCTTGATGGGAGCATTAATAGACTTGATACTATTCATGGAATACCATCAGATGAAAACTATCTAAATGATAGGCTTGCAGAAGGTAATCATCTTTTTGATTCATTACTCGAAATCGAACAAGAACTATGAGTGTGAATTTTTTAGAAACAGAATGCAAAGAGCCAGCCAGAACGGAAGGTGTGTTTGGGATCTGTGATGATCAAATTGGCACAAGAGCTTATACAAGTATTGTAAATAGTGAAAATTGGATTGCCAAAGTAACGAATCATACAGTTTTCGACATTTCTTTTACTGCAATCGACAATTGTATCATCGTTTATAAAGAAAACACCAAAGACAAGGAAAGCACTTGTGACGGGATGCTACTGTTTCCCAATAGTTTGTATTTGGTAGAGTTAAAAAAACAAGGGTCGGGCGGTTGGCTGTCGGATGCAAAAAAACAGCTTGAGAATACAATCAAACTACTTCGGCAACATCACAACCTGAATGATTATAAATACAAGAAAGCCTATGCCTGCAATAAGAAACACCCTTATTTTACAGTAATAAATGTTGCCGACAGAAAATCTTTCTTTGAAAAGACTAACGGGTTTCGCATTGATGCTCAGGCTGAAATAATCATTAAAAGGTAGACAGAAAAATTACCTGATGCCAAGCGGTAACAGCCAATAATTTTGTTATAAACTTATTGAATTCAGCACTTATCGGCTTTGTTTTGATGGCAACCATGGATTCTTTAATCCTTATCCCTGACAGGCTTTCGGTTTTTATTTCATCTCATCACTCCAACTCGATGATGTTGTTTTTTATAGCGAATTTCACCAGATCAACCGTAGTTTTCAGGTTGATTTTTTTCATGATGTTGGTTTTATGGGTTTCAACCGTTCTTACACTGATGAATAATTTTTCGGCAATGCAGCGGTTCGAAAGGCCTTCAGCAAACAGCTTTAACACTTCCATTTCGCGATCAGATAAATCTTTTTGTCGGTTTTCTTTCTCCGAATGGTCGATGTCCTTATCGCTTAAGTAACTGGCTAAAAGTATATTGGTAATCGTCTTGGCGTAATATTCAAACCCGTTTCGCAACGTATAAATGGCTTCCAGCATTTCTGATCGGTTGGTATCGCGTGCCAGATGGCCTTTGGCTCCGGCCTTGATCATGCGTAAAATAAAAGTCTCATCATTGTACATCGACAAAATCAACACTTTTATTTTCGGAAAACGTTGAGTCAGCATTTTAACGTCTTCCGTATCTTTCAGGTCAGGCCGATAGTACACCAGCAATCCGATGTGCACATGTTCCTCGTTGTTTTTCCTGATCATGTCTTCCACCGTGTGGGCTGTGTAGGTAAGCTCAATGTCTTCAACATCAGCCAACAATGCCTTGATGGCGTCGCACACCACAGGATGTTCATCTACTAAAGCCATTCTTATCATAATCCTTTTGCTGACTGAGGTAGCGAAATTACGAAATGTTCGCCGGATGAGCCTCCTGTGTCATTAATATAAAATCATTTTAAACAGCTGATTTTAAAATGCCGCCGTAATGGTAATTTCCGACCAATGGTGCCACAAGGCATTGGCAAAACCGGGAGAGTTGACATTAACGCTGTATCTGACGCTGAATTTCTTGTGAACCAGCGTCAGACCATATCGCAAACGCCAGTAAATCCAATTTATATGCTTGATTACGTGTTTGTTGTTCGGGTTGAAAAGTCCTCCCTGCAGTATGGCATTGTAAGCTACCAGGTGCATGTTCCCCGACAGAAATCCGTAAAACTGCCACTTTTTCACCCCCAACGTTTCAGGACCAAGAAAAAAGTCGGTGAACCATCCGGTGCGCAGACTTAGTCCGGCAATGGCCTGTGTTTGCGGCAATCCAATCCCGGCCTGGAGGTTTGAAATCAGCTCCAGGTGTTTTGTTGAATACAGGCCGTTCTCAAACTGAATCCGGTACTGTAAAAGCAGGTCGTTTTGAATTTGATTGGGCCATCCTTCTGCTGCATCGGCGATGGAAATGTTGTTGTGCAGCAAAGTCTGTATCTCCATACCTCCTGCCCATGGACCGATGAGTCCAACCTGTATGGACGATGTTTTCCTGACTTTTTTTGCCTGGTCATAAGATTCTTTGATTTCTCCGAGAAGAAAATAAGCCGAATAGGGATGATCGTTTGGCACTACATCGGGCGTGAATATTTCCTTAGGGGTGTACATGTGGTGGGTGATGGAAAGGGCGTGGTAGTTGTGGGCACCAGACGGAGAAGGAAGAAGTAATCGGGTTAACGGTGAGCGACTTAGAACCGGGGCGTACCATCTGAGCTCAACGCCTGAGGTAAAGTAGCAGTCTGTCGAAAAATTGATGTCGTTGTCGTGGCGCAGACTGAAAGCATGATAGCTATCCGTGTCCTGCGACCACAGCATCCCGTACATTAGAAAAAGCCATGCAGAAAGAATCAGCCTCTGCCTCATACATCACTCTGATTTCGTTGGGCGATAAAAGTAGATAAAATTTGAAAGAAGAAAATTTGAAGTGAAGAAAATTGATCAAATCAATGTTCGCGGGCTTGGTTTTTCGGAAATCCGTTTACCTTTGTGGGGAAATAATGAAATCCTGATGTCAATAAGCCAGAACTTTCGCTATATCAGCCTGCTCGAAATCATCAAAAAAGTTGATAAAATTCTTCGGCAAAAAAAATCAATTCACCACACTTTTGAAGAAATTGTTCAGACCATCGATGTAAGTCAGATGCTTCAAGTTCCTGTAGGGCTGAAATTTATGTACAACGATGAACTTTTTAGCTCGCGGGACTTCTCCAACGAGGTCGTGTGTCAGCAGCATCATTTCACCACCCACGCCGGAAACACNGGTTTTATTCAGTTGTGCATGGGGAATAACCAAAACCAGGATCTGGCGCTGATGCCTCTGGAACAGAATTTTCTGCTCGACAGCCTGCTTCGCAACCTATTGTTATACCTTAACGCCATGGAATCGTCTGATACATCAATTCAAAAATCAACGCGCAGAAGCAATGGCCAGTCTAACGGCGTGTTGTCAAGTAGCTTTCTGCAACGATTCTTGAATGCCAACACCTTTAACCGCGACATCTACCACGACCTCATGCCCTATAAAGTGGCCGAAATTTTGCTTATCTCGAGTTTATACGACGCTTATGCCATTGAGCGCGAAGGGCGGTTTACCGAACACATGCTAGGGCAATACGGGCATTTGAACCTTACTACTTTTCCGCGCATAACCGGTGTTACTTCCCTCGAACAGGCGCTAAACACCCTAAAATACAAACATTTTGATCTTATTATTTACATGGTGGGCGTCGACAAACAGCTTCCACTGATTGTAAGTCAGGAAATTAACCGACATTATCCCTTCATCCCGGTTTTCTTGTTGCTCAACAACAGCAGCGACGTGGCGCATTATTCCAACATGCACGAAAAGATTCCATTTATTGATAAGCTTTTCGTGTGGAACGGTGATGCCAATATTTTCTTTGCCATGATCAAAATGCTCGAAGACCGGCTGAACGTTGAAAACGACACCCAACTCGGGCAGGTCAGGGTGATTTTGCTCGTTGAAGATTCGCCTGAATACTACTCCCGCTACCTGAGTTTTCTATATAAGGTGCTGATGGAACAGACAAAACGCATTATTGATGATGTAAGCACCGATGAACTATACAAAGTGTTGCGCATGAGGGCGCGACCAAAAATTCTGCTGGCCTCCGATTACGAAGAAGCCCTCGCTGTTATCGATCGCTATCAGGATTATATGCTGTGTTTGATTACCGATGTAAAATTCAACCGTGAAGGTGTTTCTGACGACCAGGCTGGAATCCGTTTACTGAAATATACCCGCGAAAAGTTAAGGAATTTGCCGGCTATCATTCAATCTTCAAACGAGTCGTACCAAAAAGTAGCAACACAATCAAATGCACTTTTTGTCCATAAACAATCGGAGAGTTTGTACCAGGATTTTGAAACATTCATCACCTACTACCTTGGCTTTGGCGATTTTGAGTTCAAAGATGCGCATGACCAAACCATCGCACGCGCCTCTAACATGAAAGAGTTTGAAAAATACCTGAAAATAATCCCCGACGAATCACTGATATACCATGCCAGCCGCGACCATTTTTCGATGTGGATCATGGCGCGCGGTGAAATTAAGGCCGCCAGCGTGATCAACTTAAAAAAAGTAGCCGATTTTAAAAATGCCGCCGACCTCAGGCGCGATTTGCTCCAGATGTTGAAAGAATACCGCAACGAGCAATCCTCAGGCAATGTTATTCCCTACGAGCCCGGAATGGAAGTCACCGAAGAGAACGTGTATACGCTGGCCGAAGGTTCGCTGGGGGGCAAAGGGCGTGGACTGGCCTTTATCGATGCCCTTATCCACAAATACGATTTTAACTACCATGTTCCCGACATCCGTGTTCGCACCCCGAAAACCTTCGTTATCGGCACACGCGAATTTGAGCTGTTTATAAAAAACAACCACCTCGAAGCAGAGGTCTTTGCCGATCAGGGTTTTGAAGCACTGCGCGAAAGCTTTGTAAAGGGCGAGCTCTCGCCGGCACTCATGACAAAACTCGAAAGCCTGCTCTTGCCCATCTCAAAGCCCATTGCTGTGCGCTCTTCCGGTCTTTTCGAGGATTCGCTTACCCAACCTTTTGCCGGCGTATTTGAAACTTACCTCCTGCCCAACAACCACCCGGACCTAAATGTCCGACTCAAACAAGTTGCTGATGCGGTTAAACTGGTGTATGCCAGCGTTTACAGCAACAACGCCAGGGGCTACGTGAAAGCCATTGACTATAAAATAGAGGATGAGAAAATGGCCGTTGTAATTCAGGAGGTTGTGGGCAATCATTTCGGAAAATACTATTACCCTCACCTGAGTGGCGTGGCTCAATCGTATAATTTTTATCCCTTTGCCCACATGAAACCTGATGAGGGTTTTGCCCTGGCCGCCGTAGGTCTAGGTCGTTATGTGGTGGATGGCAACAAAGCCTATCGGTTTTCACCCCGGTATCCGGGCACTGAAATCGACTCAGCCAAGGACCAGTTCCGAAATTCGCAGGTCAGCTTTTATGCCGTGGATTTACAGAAAAAAGAACCTGATCTGCTTGAAGGAGAAATGGCCGGCCTAGCCGAATTGGATATCGACATCGCCGAACATCTCGGAACTTTAAAACATTGCGCTTCGGTGTACAACCCCGACAGCGACACCATGTATCCGGGCTTGTCGAAAGCCGGCCCTCGCATCATTAATTTTGCAAACATACTTAAACACAACTACATACCTTTTGCTAAAACCATCGAAATGGTGCTGGCGTTGGGTAAAGAGGCCATGGGGACAGCGGTTGAAATTGAGTATGCCGTCGATCTAAAAAAGGATCAGCAGGGAAGGGCATCTTTTTACATTCTGCAAATTAAGCCGATGATCTCGAGCGATATGCAGTGTAACATCGATATGGACACCATTCGTCAGGATTCCATCCTGCTGTATTCCGATCACGGCATGGGCAATGGCCTCATGGACGAAATTACGGATGTAATTTATGCCGACATGAGCCGATTCGATAAGTCGAAAACGCTGGAAATGGCCATCGAAATCGAACAATTGAATCAGCAAATGGTAGATGAACAACGAAAATACGTGCTCATTGGTCCCGGCCGATGGGGTACCCGCGATCGGTGGATCGGAATCCCCGTTAAATGGCACATGATATCGAATGCCAGGGTAATTGTGGAGACCAGCTTCGATGATTTTCCGCTGGATGCTTCGTCGGGCTCGCACTTTTTCCATAACGTAACCAGCATGAATGTTGGCTATTTTAGCGTACAACCCGAAATATCCCGCAATTACATCCAATACGAAAAGCTCGAGAACCAACAAGTTGTGTCCAAAGGAAACTTTTTCAACCATGTGCGTTTTAGCACGCCACTGAGCGTAAAAATGGATGGAAGAAACCGCATTTATCTGATCACCACCGAATAACGCGACGAAGTGCGGCATTTGGAGTGAAATAATAATTTTCGACTTTTAGAAGGCCATAACGTGCCCTTGATTCCTTTCGTTATCAAAGCTGTATCTCCCTGTAAAACAAGCAACTCAGTATACTAATTCGTCAAGCCCGGAGCTGTCGTTTGGCTTATTTACAAGGCTATCATTATTCAGACTTAGTATAAATTTTAGGGCAGGTAAGTGCCGTGTTTTATCATTTACTAATTTTCCGCATTCTTAAATATAAAACTCACAATATATGAGAATTGCCAGGAAAAAAGTCAGCAATCAAACTGCCGAAATGCCTGAAGTTGACCTCTCGCTTATCAATCCGCTTGTTGAAAAATACAGGGATAAAAAAGGCAATCTGATACCGGTTTTGCAAGGTGTTCAGGGGATTTACGGGTATATCCCCAAGCTAGCCTTTCAAAAGTTAAATGAGGACATGGGGCTTCGACTAAGTGACATGTATGGCGTGGCCACTTTTTACGCTCAGTTCAGGCTAAGTCCTGTTGGGAAACATATCATTAAAGTATGTCATGGCACGGCCTGTCATGTGCAGAGTGCTTCAAAAATTACCGATGCCCTCGAAAAGGAGCTGGGGATAAAAGATGGTCATACCACTGAAGACAATCTCTTTACCCTCGAGTCGGTGGCTTGTTTGGGATGTTGCTCGCTGGCTCCGGTAATGATGATTGGCGATGAAACCTTTGGTAGCCTGAATGCTAAAAAAGCTGCTCGCGTTATCAAAGACATCCGGCGTAAAGAAGCACTTTAATACAGCTACAGTGCCAAATGAATAAAAAAATGATAAACAATTACAGTTGAAATAGCCATGACCTCACCTGCACAGACAATATTTTCAGTTGATTGTGGCCATTTCATGTTTGCCGGAAGGCGGGCATGTATCCAAAAAAAATAAATATTTCGCATGGAAAAAAAGATCATAGTGGGAATGGGAAGTTGCGGCATTGCTGCCGGAGCAGGCAAGGTGTATGCCAAAGCCCAGTCGCTTATTGCTGCCGGAACACTTGAGGCCGAACTAAAGCAAACCAGTTGTATCGGCATGTGTTTCAGAGAACCTTTGGTTGAAATTGTTGATGATACAGGTCGCTATCTTTATGGTGATATCGATGAAAAGAAGCTTGAGGAGCTCATCGAAAAACACATCAACAACGGTCAGGTGGTGGCCGACTACGTGGTCGACTCTGACGTGATGCATGGCAAGGAGGAAAAATATTTCGCCGGACAGATAAAGATCGCCCTCCGCAATTGCGGGTTCATCGATCCGGAGTCTATCGAAGAAGCCGAAGAGCGCAAGGCCTACCACGCCATCCGTAAAATTGCCGATGAACACATGGCCCCTATGGAGGTTATTCAAACGGTAATGGACTCAGGCCTCCGCGGACGTGGTGGTGGTGGTTTTCCTACCGGGTTAAAGTGGAAATTTGCCCACAACAGCCATAGCGATGAAAAATTTATTATTTGCAATGCCGATGAAGGTGATCCCGGTGCATTTATGGACAGGTCGCTTCTCGAGGGCGATCCCCATGCCGTTATCGAGGGAATGATCATCGGGGCTTATGCCATGAAAGCTACCGGCGGTGTAATCTATTGCCGGGCAGAATATCCGCTCGCGATAAAGCGGTTAAACATTGCCCTGAAACAAGCCCGTGAAAAAGGATACCTTGGAAAAAATATCATGGGATTAGAAGGGTTTAACCTGGATATTTATGTAAAAGAAGGAGCAGGCGCTTTTGTTTGTGGTGAAGAAACCGCCCTCATTGCCTCGGTGGAGGGTGAACGGGGGATGCCCCGGAAACGGCCTCCGTTTCCGGCCGAGAAAGGGCTTTTTAATAAACCTACCAACATCAACAATGTTGAAACTTTTGCCAATATCCCCTACATCCTGCTCAACGGTCCGGAAGCGTATAATAAATATGGTACGGAGAAAAGTAAAGGAACCAAAGTGTTTGCACTTACAGGGAAAATTAAACATGGCGGACTCGTGGAAGTGCCCATGGGGGTTAGCATTCGCGAAATCATCTTCGATCTGGGTGGCGGCATTCAAAACGATAAAAAGTTTAAGGCTGTTCAGCTGGGAGGCCCTAGTGGTGGCTGTATCCCGGAATCGCTTATCGACACCAAAGTGGATTACGACTCCGTAAACGCTACCGGAGCCATCATGGGTTCGGGAGGTATGGTGGTGATGGACGAAACTACCTGCATGGTAGATATGGCGCGGTTTTTCCTCAACTTTACACAGGAAGAATCGTGTGGGAAATGTACTTTCTGCCGTATTGGCACGAAACGTATGCTCGAAATACTCACCCGAATAACCGAAGGAAATGGTCGTGAAGGTGACATCGAGCTGTTGGAGGAACTTTCACAGCAAATCAAAGATGGCTCGCTGTGCGGGCTGGGCCAAACTGCCCCAAATCCGGTGCTTACTACGATAAAGTATTTCCGCGATGAATACGAGGCACATATTCACGACAAGCGGTGTCCGGCCAAAAATTGCAAAGCCTTGCTTACTTACGAGGTAATTCCTGATTTGTGTACCGGTTGCACGGTTTGTGCCGCCAAATGCCCGGTGAGCTGTATCGATGGGTCTCGAAAAGAGGTTCATTTTATACACCAGGAGTCTTGTATCCGGTGTGGTGAGTGTTTTGCCGGATGTAATTTTGATGCCATCAGGGTGTATTAGTTTGTGATTAAATTAAGTTGAGTTATGAGTGAAAAAATAAATATATCGCTAAACGGAAAAGTAGTTTCAGGTACCCAGGGTGAGTATATTCTGGAGGTGGCCAGACGTAACAACATCGAGATTCCTACCCTTTGTAACGACCCCCGTCTCGACCCTTATTCATCGTGTTTTGTATGCGTGGTGGAAGTGGAAGGCATGCGCGGACTGCAACCGAGTTGCTCCACACGCATTATGCCCGGCATGAAGGTAATTACCGACAACGAAAAAGTACACAAGTCGCGTAAATCCGCCCTTGACCTAATCATGAGCAATCACTATGCTGATTGTCAGGCTCCCTGTATTCAAACCTGTCCGGCGAATGTAGATGTGCAGGGATATATCTCGCTGATCGAAAAAGGAATGTACCACGAGGCGGTGGCCTTGATAAAGGAGGTGAATCCACTGCCGGCCATCTGTGGCCGCGTATGCGTACGCCCCTGCGAGGCAGCATGCCGCCGCAACCTGATGGACGAAGGTGCACCAGTGGGCATTGACTATATGAAACGTTTTGTGAGCGACTGGGATTTGGAGTCGGGGAATCACTTTGTACCGGTGGTAGCTCCTGCTTCCGGGAAAAAAGTGGCCATTATTGGCGCTGGTCCCGGAGGACTTTCGGCAGCCTATTTTCTGCAACAAAAAGGTCACCAGTGTGATATCTATGAGGCCGCACCAAAACCCGGTGGATGGCTTAGGTACGGGATTCCTGAATACCGCCTCCCAAATGATTTACTCGACAAAGAAATCGCTACCATAACCGAACTGGGAGCCAGGATATTTTGCGGCAAAAAACTAGGCGAAAATGTCTCCTATGCCGATATCCAAAAAAAATATGACGCTACCATCTTAACCATCGGGTCGCAAAAAGGAACCCTGATAGGTACTCCCGGCGATGATGCCCAAAATGTGTTTTCAGGGATTGATTTCCTTAAAAACATGGAAATGACGGGCAAACCTGCTGATTTTTCAGGAAAGAAAATTATCGTGGTGGGCGGTGGAAATACAGCCATGGACTGCTGCCGCACTTCGATACGATGTGGCAGTACAGACGTGAAAGTAGTGTACCGCCGCACCGAAAAGGAAATGCCTGCCAACCCAATCGAAATCCATGAATCCAAGCTCGAAGGGGTGGAATATTTGTTTCTGAACAATCCCGTGCAGGTGAACAAAGACCCAGAGGGAAAATTGAAGTCAGTTACCCTGATAAAAATGGAACTAGGTGAACCCGATGCATCGGGACGCAGACGCCCGATGCCTGTTGAAGGTTCTGAGTATGAACTGGAAGCCGACTACATTCTGGCCGCCATAGGTCAAAAAACGGATGTTAATTTCATTAATGACATCAATAACCACGCATCGGGAGGTAGTCTTGGACTAACACGCTGGGGCGACATTGAGGCCAATAAACATACCCTGCAAACGGGTATCCCATCGGTGTTTGCCGCAGGCGATGGGGTTACCGGTCCGGCCACCATCATCGAAGCCATCGCACAGGCTAAAAAAGCTTCATTGTCGTGTCATCAGTATTTAAGCGGACAATCACTTGTTCCTGAAAAACGCCCGTTCTTGAGTAAAAAGGATCATTTTAAAAAACAAGTTGTTGCCGACTATGCAGAAAGCTTTGTTCACCAAATGCGTGAAGAAATGCCTACCCTCGACCCGGATACGCGCGTTAATTTTAAAGAGGTTGAATTAGGCTATGCCAACGAAAGTGTGGCTAAAAATGAAGCGCAACGCTGTCTGGAATGCGGATGTCAGGAGTTTTTTCACTGCGACTTGCAGCAATACGCCGATGACTATGGAGCTGAACAGCATAAATATGCCGGAGAGTTTAAGGAATACCGCATCGACTTCTCACATCCTTACATCGAAATTGATAACAACAAGTGCATATTGTGTTCACGCTGTATTCGCATTTGTAGCGAAATCGCCGGCGATCATGCCTTGGGACTGGTGAATCGGGGTTTCAGCACCTATGTAGCTCCAAGTCTGGGCGAAAAACTTACCGACACCCATTGTCAGTCGTGTGGGCTGTGTATCGACACCTGTCCTACAGGAGCAATTTCTGAAAACTTCCTGTTTAAACCCGGCCCGGTGAAAGAAAACAAACTGGCCGCCATCGACAACTATGGTTCCGAAGGGGTTAGCTTCAACCTGATGTCGTATAAAAACAATTTTGTCATGCGTGTTGAAGGCCGCAACGGCATGGTAAACACGCTTGGTTCTATCGGACGTAAACCCAAATTTGGCTACCGTTACCTGAACGACTCATCACGGATAAAAACACCCATGGTCAGGAAAGGAGAGACGTTTGAACCCCTTTCGTTTGAAGAAGCCTTCGCTCTTATCGAAAGCAGGGTGAACTCGGTACAACCTCACAAATCGGCAGTTTTTGCAGGCGCACGACTTACCAACGAGGAGATTTATCTTGTACAGAAGTGGGCACGTCAAGGCATCAAAACACCACATATAGCCAACTTCCATTACATGGGACGCGGCAAAGGATATGCTATCAACGCACTTAAACCAGTGCCCTTCGACCAACTTAACGGAGCGAGCAAGATTGTAGTGCTTGGTGCTGAATTACAACAAGATCATGATTTTACAGGATTTCTGGTAAACCAGGCCCGCGCCCGAAATGGCGTTCGGGTTGAATATATTTCGGAACATCCCAACCCCCAAAACAACCATAAAGTGGATTCGGTGGTGAAAATCGACAACTACTATGCCTTCATAAAAGCTGTAAATGTGTATTTGGTGAAAAACCACCTGCAAAACCAACTATACATCGAGGCCAACACCAGTGGTTTTGAGGCTTACAAAGCTTCGGTTCAGGACGTGGAAGTAGGAGTGCTCTGTGCGCAAGCCGGAATCACCCCTGACTTTCTGGCAAGGTGGGCTGAATCGTACAACAATGAGATGAATGTGGTGTTGATTTTTTCTGAAAAATACATCTCGGTAAACACCAGCCGCGAGCTCTACAACTTAGCCATGATTACCGGAAAGTTAGGCAAGACATCAAGCGGGTTGTTGCCACTCAGAGAAAAAAACAATGCGCAGGGATTGTTCGACATGGGTGCATTTGGCTGCGTCGAGGTCGGCGGGAAAGAACAACCCCGTGGCGAGCATCCAAAGATGAAAAACCTGTTGAAAGATAAAGCATTTGCCAATATTTTTATCTTTGGCGAAGACCCTGTCGGGACAGCCATCAACAAGCCGGAAGCTTTATCATGGTTTGAAGGGGTACCTTTTGTAGTGGTTCAGGATTATTTTATGACCGAAACAGCCCGAAAAGCGGATCTTATTTTGCCTGCTTCTTTCCCCATTGAATCGGCAGGCAGCTATACCAATACCCAAAAGGTGCTGCAACAGTTCGACAGACAAATTGAACCAAAAATCGAACACACAAACCTGGAGCAGCTGATCACGCTGGGCAGCAAGTTTGGCATGAACGGAGTGCACGATGCCGGAGAGGTGTTTATGGAAATTGTGGGTCACTTACCTGTTACCGAAGCACAACCCGTGGCGTTTATGCCCACGGCTGACGATTCTCCCCAACGCATGTTCAATCACGGATGCGACTACCTGGAAAAACGTTTCGCTGAGGAATTTACTGAAGCCTTTAAAAGATACTAACCCTAACCGGAAATAAAATGGCAGATCTAAACACAAGATATCTCGGACTAAACCTAAAAAACCCGTTGGTGGTGGCCAGCTCAGGTCTCACCGACAGCGTTAAAAAAATTGTCGAACTCGAAAACCATGGTGCTGCGGCCGTAGTGCTCAAATCGCTGTTTGAAGAACAAATCCTTATGGAAGCCGACTACCGCGTACGCAAGGCCGAAGAGCATGGGGAATTGTTTGTGGATTACAGCGAAACCTTTGATTACATGGATGTCCACATCAAGCAGGAGGAGTTGGGGAATTACCTCGAATTAATTAGCGAAGCCAAACGGAGTGTACGTATTCCGGTGATAGCCAGCATCAATTGCAGATCATCACTCGAGTGGGTCGATTTCGCCAAAAAAATTGAAAAAGCAGGGGCAGATGCGCTGGAACTCAATATCTTCGTAATGCCATTTGGCATGAACACTACCTGCGACAGCAACGAGAAGGCGTATTACCAAATACTAAGCAAAGTGAAAGCAGCCGTTAAACTTCCGATAGCTGTGAAAATAAGTCCGTTTTTCAGCAACCTGGCCAAAGTAATTAAAGGATTGGAGGAGCACAAAGCTGATGGCGTGGTGCTGTTCAACAGGTTTACCAGTCCTGATATTGACATTTACCAGATGAAATCAACGGTAGCCGATGTGTTGAGTACACCGGTAGAGATGGCCACAACCCTGCGTTGGGTAGCCATGATGGCCAAACGCGTGAACATGGATTTGGCAGCCACAACAGGCATCCACAGCGGTGAAGCCGTGGTTAAACAATTGCTGGCGGGAGCCACCGCCGTGCAGTTGGCATCGGTATTGTATAAAAAAGGCCCTGCCGAAATTGGACATATCCTGTCGTTTGTGAGCCAATGGATGCAAGACAAAGGCATGGAGACAATCCACCAGTTTCGCGGAAAACTCAGCCAGGCCAAAAGCACCAACCCCGATGTGTACGAAAGATTGCAGTTTATGAAGTATTTTGGTGATTATAAATAATCGATATAACGATTTGATGTCGCAAGGAATCAACCGGTAATCACGTTGTATGCTTTAGATACGGAACCACTTTTAGGAGCTGAATAGGCAATGGGGTTTTTACAATACCATGTACCCCGGAATAAATTCCGGGGATACAACATCGGTCGTGCCGCTGGCACTGGGTATGTTGTAACTTTTCCAAAGTTTGGAACTTTGGAAAAGTTGTTGCGGTAAGGACAACAACCCCGTCTCGTCCGCGTTTGAAACGCGGATGCCATGATTATTACGCAACCAAGCATCCGCGTTTCAAACGCGGACGAGAATTAGAGCTGAATAGGCAACGTAGGTTTTACACCACCATGTACCCCGGAATAAATTCCGGGATTACAAAGTCGGTCGTGCCTACGGCACTTGGGTATGTTGTAACTTTTCCAAAGTTTGGAACTTTGGAAAAGTTGTTGCGGTAAGGACAACAATCTTATCCGCCAGACTATCCGAAATAAAAAATCTAGACTATCTTTGGGCGATCATCCCATACAAAAAATGATTTAACATGGATAAACTACCGCTGCTGACAAACGATCCTTGGCTGGAGCCTTATAGCGAAGCAATCAACCGCCGTCACAGGCAGATAAACCTTAAATTAGCCGAGCTAACCCACAATACGGGGCAGCTTACCGACTTCGCCAACGGGCATCTGTTTTTCGGACTGCATCGCTCAAACCACGGCTGGACGTTCAGAGAATGGGCTCCTAATGCCACAGCGATGTACCTGCTCGGCGATTTTAACCACTGGAAAAAAAATGAAAAATACAGCCTGAATGTCGCCGGAGAGGGCGTCTGGGAAATTTCGCTGCCTGCAAAAACATTAAAACACGGCATGCTTTTCAAGCTGCTCCTGGAATGGGACGGCGGCGGTGGCGAACGTATTCCGGCCTGGGCTACACGTGCAGTTCAGGACGAGAAAACCTATTTGTTTTCGGCTCAGGTCTGGAATCCGGCCATGGCTTTTGAATGGAAAAATAAAAAGCCACCGCAAGTTAAAAATCCGCTTATCTACGAAGCACATGTGGGCATGGCTACTTCGGAACACCGGGTGGGCACTTTTAGTGAGTTTACCGAAAAAGTATTGCCCCGCATTGCCCGTCTTGGCTATAATACCCTCCAGCTCATGGCCATACAGGAACATCCTTATTATGGCTCGTTTGGCTACCAGGTTTCCAGTTTCTTTGCCCCTTCGAGCCGGTTTGGAACACCTGAAGACCTGAAAGAATTAATCGATACGGCCCACGGATTAGGTATCAGCGTAATTCTCGATATCGTGCACTCCCATGCCGTACGTAACGAAAACGAGGGTCTTGCACGGTTCGATGGCACTGACTATCAATATTTTCATGCCGGAATCAAAGGCGACCATCCTGCGTGGGATTCGCGCTGTTTTAACTATGGAAAAAATGAAGTGGTTCATTTTCTGCTCTCCAATATAAAATACTGGATGGATGAATTTCATTTCGACGGCTTTCGTTTCGATGGAGTGACCAGCATGTTGTATACCCACCATGGACTGGGTGTTGATTTCAACAATTATGAAATGTATTACAATGGCGATCAGGATGAAGAAGCCATCACCTACCTCGCGCTTGCCAACCAACTTATTCACCAAATTAACCACAAAGCCATCACCGTGGCCGAAGATGTAAGCGGTATGCCGGGTATAGCCTCTCCCCTGTCGGATGGTGGCTTTGGGTTCGACTTCCGCATGTCGATGGGCGTGGCCGATTACTGGATAAAAATAATTAAGGAACGCGCCGACGAACAATGGCTCATGGGCGAGATGTTCTACCAATTGGTTAACAAACGTGCCGATGAACGTACCATCAGCTATGCCGAATGTCACGATCAGGCCATGGTTGGCGACAAAACCGTTATCTTCCGACTCATCGATGCAAAAATGTATACCTCGATGCGAAAAATTGATGAGGATATCATCATCGACAGGGGACTTGCGCTTCACAAAATGATCCGACTGGTTACCCTGGCCACTGCCGGCGATGGTTACCTCACCTTTATGGGAAATGAATTCGGACATCCTGAATGGATAGATTTTCCGCGTCAGGGAAACAACTGGAGCTACGCCTATGCACGCAGACAGTGGAACCTGGTCGACGACAAAAAACTAAGATATCACCTGCTCAACGATTTCGATAAAGCCATGATTCATCTGGCTAAAAAATCAAAATGGCTGGCCCATCCTACTTCTCCTGTCGTGCAAAACGACCATGATCAGGTGCTTATTTTTAGTCGTGCCGGACTCATTTTCGTGTTTAACTTCAACCCCACGCTATCGTTCACCAATTATGGGTTTACTGCTCCCGCCGGCACGTACCGCGTTGTACTGAATACCGACAATAAAAAGTTCGGGGGATTTGATCGCAACGAGGATAACCTGACACACCAAACCACACAGGTGGGCGAGTCAACAGGCTTGTTGCTTTACTTGCCAAGCCGAAGTGCTATGGTTCTTGAAAAGCTGTAAACCATCGCCGGTTAATACACTTCTTCGAGCAATTCTTCCTTGTCGGGAATGTCGAACGAAAGATCGGTAGTTTTTACCCAGGAATACAACGTCGGGGCAATGGATTCGACGGGTTCATAAAAAATTGACTTCTGACGCAGCTCTTTGGTAAACACACGCCTGCCCTCATCAAAATAATTGATGATGAAAATCAGGATGCTGAGGATTAAAGCACCTTTCAATATACCAAAAACTGCTCCTGCAAGCTTGTTGAAAAAGCCAAGCAACAGAATGTCAATTACTTTTTCGAGCAGCTTGCCTACCGACACCACCACCAAAACAACCACGATAAAGGTAATGATAAAGGCGATGGCAGCGACATACTTGGCCTCGAGGGTAAACCAGTTGTTGAGCAAATCGGCAGTGAAACCCGAGAAATAGAAAGCGAAATAAAGCCCCAGTATTAAAGCCACGAGTCCGGCCACCTCAATTACAATCCCCTTTTTAAAACCATTGTAAGCAAACAACAGCAACGGAACGAGAAAAATAATGTCGAGTAAATTTATTTCCATAACTCAGCTATTTTGAAAATTTAAGTCGCCGGGTAAGTTCAGTTGAAAAAACAAAGTCGTTGAGTTCTTTGTTGTCGGTATTTAAAATGCCTTGGTGATCCCCTTCCCACCACAACTTACCCTTGTAAATATAGGCAATTTTTTGCCCTATTTGCAACACCGAATTCATGTCGTGGGTATTGATAACGGTAGTCATCTGGAATTTTTCGGTAAGTTCCGAAATCAGTTCATCTATCACCTCGGCAGTCTTGGGATCGAGACCTGAGTTAGGCTCATCGCAAAACAAATACTTGGGGTTCAAAGCAATGGCGCGGGCAATGGCTACCCTTTTAATCATTCCGCCACTGATCTCGGATGGATATTTTCGGTTTACATTTTCCAGCTTCACATCGAGCAGCACCTCGTTTACGCGGGCTCGTTTCTCTTCTAAAGTCATGGATGTAAACATATTGAGCGGAAACATCACATTTTCCTCCACAGTATACGAATCAAACAGCGCCCCCCCTTGAAAGAGGACACCCATTTCTTTTCGAACCGCTTTCTGACTCTTTCCTTTCAGATTCGAGAACAAGCGTCCGTCAAAGTTAATTTCTCCTTCATCGATGTTGAGCAAACCGATACAGCACTTCATCAGCACGGTTTTTCCTGAACCACTCTGCCCGATAATCAGGTTTGTTTTCCCCTTTTCGAAGGTGGTGGATATATTATTTAGCACCTGCTGGCCGTCGAACGACTTGGATATGTTTTTTACTTCGATCATGTGAGCAGCATCTGGGTGAGAATTAAATCGAATACAATGATGAGTATACTACTGATAACCACCGCTTGCGTGCTGGCCTTGCCCACTTCAACGCTGCCGCCTTGCACGGTAAACCCCTTGTAGCCAGCCACCGAAGCCAAAATAAAGGCAAAAACCAGGGTTTTTATCAAGGCATAGGTTATCGAGAAGGGATCCCAAAACGACTGTAACCCATCGATAAAATCGACCGAAGTAACTTGTCCGGTGACGACTACAGCGAACCAGCCACCAAACAAGCCCACAGCCATTGAAAAAACAATTAGGATGGGATTGTACAACATGGCCGCGGTTATTTTGGGCAAAATCAAATAGTTGGCCGGGTTTATCCCCATTACCTCCAGGGCATCAATTTGCTGGGTTACACGCATCGTTCCTATCTCGGATGCAATACTCGACCCTACCTTCCCCACCAGAATCAAACTGATGATGGTAGGCGAAAACTCCAGAATCATCATCTGCTTGGTGGTATATCCGATAAGCCAAAGCGGGACAAGCGGATTATCAATGTTGTAGGCCGTTTGCAAGGCGATGATGCCTCCGGTAAACAGAGAAATAAAAGCAACCAATCCAATCGAACTTACGCCAAGTGCCTGAAAATCAATCATCAGCTGCTTACGAAACACACGTCCTTTATCAGGTCGTTTGAAGGCCTGAAAAATGACAAGTAAATATTTTCCTACTTCAGAAATCATAAGCTTATTTTCAAGGCTAAAATAAGTTTTTTATGTAGAAACTCCATATTTTATTTCAGTTTCTTTTTTAAGGAATTATTCAATTGAAATATGGTTACACGGAACACAAAGTTTGCACGAAGGTACACGAAGAAAAATGCTCCGTGCATTCTTTGAGCCGTTGGGTAGCCCAAATACGAAACTGAGTTCCTTGTTGCGATTTTACCCGATAACCAACAGAAATTATTACGTCAAGGTTGTAGTAATTTGATGCTTTCTGCTGAAATTCGGAAATTCCGAATTTCTGTAAACATACTGATTCTAAAAGCTCTCCCTCGCTAAAAATATTTTGTATATGCTCGTTGATCGTCGACTTTGCTTTTCCAAAAAGTAAACCCATTTGGTCTTGTGTAAGCCAAACCGTTTCGTTTTGCAACAATACTTCTATACGAATGTCGCCACCTACTGATTTGTATAATAATATTTCTCCTGTTTCCATGAAACTAATTAATTGAAATTTACTTGCACGAAGTTACACAAAGTTTGCATGAAGTTACACGAAGAAAAATACTCCATGCACCTTCGTGTCGTTCCTTCGCGCACCTTCGTGTAATAAACCATAGCTCCAAATCCGTACTTTATTACCACTTTCCCAAACACGAAATAAACGTAAAAAACCGCTGATTTATTGGACTTGGCATGGTCATTTATTTGTAAACCTGAGGTCAACAACCTACTGCAAGTCGCCATAATTCAAATTCATATCCTGCTGCTGACGATACAACACGGGGTTCTTTTTGTAATCGGTAACAGAAATTCCGGTTACATTTTTAAACTGCGTGCTCAGGTATTGTACACTGCTGTATCCCATCATAAAGGCAATCTCGCTCAAGGTAAGCTCTCCTTCTTCAATCAATGCCCTGGCCTTCTCTATCTTTTGCTGGATGATGAATTTCTCTAAGGTGAGGCCTTCGTATTTTGAAAACACAGACGACAAGTAGGGATAGGTTTTCCCGAATTTTCCTACCAGGTAATCGGAGTTACGCACCATGGCATTGTAGGTGGTGTGGTGAACAAGCGTGATAACCGTTTGCCGGATGTCTTCAACCAGTATGGCTTCCTTGTTTTTTATAACAGAAAACCCACTTGCCCCCAGCACCTCTTCAATCTTGTCAAAAGCAATTTCTTTGGAATTAAACTGTATGGAAACCTGACCCGGCTCTACACTCAACACCTGAACGCCTACCTGTTCCAAATCCATCCTTACGACGCGCACACAGCAGTCGCAGTGCATATTGGACAGGTGGAGATGCATTTTTTTCATTAACTACAAATATACAAACTAATTGATGAGGTTAAACGCATAAATGTACTACTTGTTTTGTTAACAATAAAACAGGTAATTTGCAGTTTATATTTCATTGAAAACATACCGTAATTTATCATGGCGTATACTAAACTTTTTACACTTTCGCTTTTATTGTTACTTGGCCTCACACAGACTTCGGCTCAGGAAATTGGAATTGGTGAGTGGCGAACACACCTCCCCTACAGCAACATCATCGATGTGGCCCTGATAGATAACTCAGTGTATGCGGCTACTCCTTTCAGTATGTTCATCTACAATACTGAAGACAACAGCCTCTCGCGACTCGACAAAGTAGTAGGACTTAACGACGTGGGAATTAGTAAGATTGCCTACAACGAAAAAGCAGGCGCTTTGCTGGTGGCCTACAGCAACACCAACCTGGACATCGTCTACCCGAACGGAAGTGTAGTTAACCTTTCTGATATCCGCGACAAGGAAATCCTCGGAAACAAAACCATCAACAACATCCTGATCAAAGATAAACTGGCCTACCTGTCATGCGGTTTTGGTATCGTGGTTGTTGACATGGAGCGCATTGAAATTAAAGACACCTGGTATATAGGCCCGGGCGGCAATGCTTTTAACGTGCTGGATCTGGCCTTTAACGACACTTCATTTTTTGCCGCTACCGAAGCTGGCATTTACACGGCTGACGTGTCGGCAACCAATTTGGCCGACTTTCAAGTGTGGGAAAAAGACCTGTCGTTGATATACCCAAACCTGAATTACAACCTGATTACCAACTTTCAGGGAAATATTATTACCAACTACAACGGCAGCAGTTGGGCAACCGACACCCTGTTTATTTTAAATGCAAACGGCTGGGATTATTTCGATCGCGAGAATAACTTCACCAGATATCAGCTAAATGTAACCAACGACCAATTGCTGGTGGTTCAGTCGGGAATAGTGCATGTTTTCGACAATAGTTTAACCAAAATAATGAGCATTTACAAGCCTTCCGACAGGTCGCTCAATCCTTTGTCGGCCACTACCGATGGTCAATTTTACTGGATTGGTGATGCCAGCCTGGGCTTGGCAAAAGTGTGGAACGGCGGCTGGACAGGTGAATTTATCAAACCCAATGGTCCGGGCACGAAAAACGTATTCGACATGGACGCTGCCGGAACTCAGGTATGGGTGGCCTCAGGGGGATATCGCGCCGACTGGGGAAAAAGATACATGATTGAAGGAATATTTTCGTCGAACGAAGGCATCTGGACAACACACAACCGTTTCAACACTCCTGCTTTTGACTCCATTTCGGATTATGTGTCGGTAAAAGTAGACCCGGCAAACCCCGACATTGCCTACATAGGCACATGGGGTGGCGGACTGCTTAAATTCACCAAACAGGAACTTACCACCGTTTACGATGAATATAACTCCAGCCTCCAACCCTGGACAAGTGCGCCCAGCCTTACACTCGTCAGCGGCATCGACTTCGACAGTAACCACAATTTGTGGGTAGCCAATTCAGGCGCACCAAACCTGCTCTCGGTGATGAAAAGCAACGGCGAATGGAATTCGTTTAACATGGGAGGCGGATTAAGTGGTCTGGACATCAGCAAACTTATGGTTGACAGCTTTAACCAAAAATGGATGATCAAACGATCGGATGGATTTGTTATCGTATTTACCGACAACAACACCCCCGACGATCCGACCGACGACAAAAGTAAAGTACTTCGGTCGGCAGCCGGACAAGGGAAAATTCCCGGAAACAAGCTCTATTCCTTTGCCACCGATCTGGATGGCGAAGTGTGGGTTGGAACCGATAAAGGGGTAGCCGTTTTTTATACACCTGAAAATATTTTTGCCACCGGTGTGAACTACGATGCACAGCAAATATTAGTCCCGCGTAACGATGGTTCCGGGCTGGCCGACATCCTCCTCGAAACTGAACTTGTAACAGCCATAGCCATCGATGGAGCTAACCGCAAATGGATTGGAACCGAACGTTCCGGTGCGTTTCTTTTGTCTCCCGATGGTCAACAGGAACTTCACCATTTTACCGCTGATAACAGTCCGCTACTATCCAATCAGATCATCAGCATCAGCATCGATCAAAATGGAGAAGTGTATATGGGTACAGCACAGGGACTTATTTCATACAAGGGAACCGCCACTCCGCCCAACCCTCCCGGATCAAAGGTGTATGCCTATCCTAACCCCGTGCGCGAAACCTATCATGGCGATATTGCCATCAAAGGACTGGTAAGCGACTCTTACATTAAAATTACCGATACCTACGGCAACCTGGTGTACGAAACCCGTAGCGAAGGTGGTCAGGCCATTTGGGATGGTAAAAACTTCGATGGCCGCGATGTGGCCACCGGCATCTACATGGTTTTTGCTTTTACAGAAGATAAAACCGAGAAAATCGTCACAAAAATATTGGTGGTCAGATAAAAAAAGGGCGCGCTTGACAAACAGAGCAAACTTTTTCTACATTTATAGCCTTAAAACTTAAAAGGCTATCACCATGAAGTCGATTTACTCCAAAGGTCATCCAATCTACTTGTTTGCCGCCGGATTTATCGTTATCGCAGGACTGCGTTACGCGGCACACATCATCAACCCATTGCTCATGGCCGTTTTCCTGAGCATTATCATCTACCAGCCTATCGATTTTTTTATAAAAAAAGGGCTTAACAGAACACTTTCCATTCTCCTCGTCATGGTCAGTCTGGCGGGTGTGCTCACCGGACTAAGTATGCTTATCAGCCAGTCGATGAGGCAATTCACCACCAACCTTCCGGTTTACAAGGACAAAATGAGTGTCGTCACCACGCAGGTTATCGAAACACTTAACGACATGGGATTGCACTTGTCGCAAGAGCAGGTGCTTTCAAAATTTGGCGGAGGCAATGTATTTGGATATGCCGCCAATTTCCTCACCAGTTTGGGAGGTGTGATGGGTCAGATTGTTTTGTTGGTGTTGGTCATCGTTTTTATCATCGGCGAAATATCGAGTTTTCCAATCAAGCTTCAGGCCATACTAAAAAAGCCAGACCAATCGATGATTAACCTGTCCATTATTTTTAAGAGCATCCGCAACTACCTGGGCATGAAGACCATTACCGGGAGTGCGGCCAGCATTCTGGTGGCTATCATGTTACTTATTCTGGGAGTTCCTTACATCCCGATATGGGCACTTTTGGTCTTTTTGTTCAGGTTTATCCCCAACATCGGTTCCACCATAGCGGCCATTCCCATTGTTTTGTTTGTTTTAGTTACCGATGGCCTTTCTGGGATGTTGTATGCGGGGTTAGGCTATACAGCCATAAATTTCATCATCGGACAGGTAGTTGAGCCGAGGTTTATTGCCCGTGGAATGGATTTAAGCACGCTGGTGGTCTTTTTGTCGTTGGTTTTCTGGGGCTGGGTTTTTGGCGACATCGGCATGTTGCTCTCCGTGCCTATTACCATGGGATTAAAAATCAGTTTAGGAAGCCGCAAACAAACCGAATGGATTGCCGTGCTGCTTGGCAGCGAAAAAAATGCCCGTGAGGCGTTGGCTCACAGGCATCAGCAATTCATACCACCGACAAATACGCCGGATTAATTTAACCTTTTAGCTGCATTTCAGCACCTGGGTCATTTGGTATTTCGCCACGTCCACATTAGGACCAGCGGTTACATTTTTATACGCTTCACAAGCAGCGGCGGCATCGCCTTTGCCTTCGCTGGCTTGTCCCAGATTAAAATATATCTCTGATTTATCTTCTGTTTTCAGCTCAAGCGCCTTGTTGCCTGAAGCAATGGCCTCATCCCATTGTTTGGTTTTGTTGTAAGCCAGAAGCAGGTAGAAATAGCTGTTGGCATCGCCTGGTTCGTAACCAAACGATTTGTTGATGTGGTCGATAGCTTTGTTGGCCTCTCCACTTTGGAGCTCCTTTGCACCGGCAACTACCAAGGCATTACCAGCCGTTTGACGGGCCGCATCAGCCAATTTCTGCAATTTTTCCGAACCATCGCTTAGCGTAATCACCTGGTCCATCTTTTCGATCAACTTGTCCAAATCATCTTTTTCCTTAAACACAAGTCCTTCGCCATACACGGCTTTAGCGCAGGTTGGATCAATTTCCAAAGCCATTTCATATTCAGCGTAAGCCTCATCGAGTTTACCCTTTTTACGCAACGAATCACCCATCTTGGTGCGCAACTGCGAAATCAGGTCGGCGGTTTTCGACTTCAGGTCGTCATCGCTGGTTTTTACGGCAAAAGCGTAACCTTTTTCAAGGGTGGCAATAGCCTCACTTATTTTTTTGTCTTTAAACTGGTCCACACCACCACGATAATAGGCGTTTCCCAGCTGTTTTTCGATGTTTCCTTTTAGCTCAGCGGCGTCAGGGCCAGCCTTTTCGGCTATGTCGAGGGCCTGCTCATAAACCGGAATCGCGGCAACATAATTCTTTTCTTTTACCAACTCGTTTCCTTCATTGTACTTTGTTCCGGCCTCTTCTACAGTTTGAGCAGACAGTCCCCAGGCAAAGAGAACAAGGCCGATCATCATCAATGATTTCTTTAACATGTGCATAGTTTTTAATTAATAAGTAAGTTTAATTTGAGGGGCGCAAGATACAAATAATCTTTAAAGTCGGTTTTTTTAGGCATTGATAAAAAAGTTTGCCTTGATCAACACAAAAAACTAGTTATCTTTGCCGCGACAAAATCCAAGCCTTCTTAGCTCAGTTGGTAGAGCAGCTCACTCGTAATGAGCAGGTCGCGGGTTCGAGTCCCGTGGAAGGCTCTTTTTCCATTAATTGTTTTCAAATGAAATCAACACCAGCTAGTCAGGTTGGTGATGCACTAAAAAAACAAATGCCCAGCCACCTCGTCTTAGTTCACAAATTTGCTGTTTATTTATTTCCATCCCTTAATTACAGCTTATTTGCCAACACAACCCATCCGGAAAAAGCAATACGGCGGTTCTATAATCCTCGCAGCCGCGGGACAGGTTCCCACTAACGGCATTTCTTTACAAAAAAAGCCCTTTCGTTATCGATTTTAATCTTTTGGTTCTCCAAAAAAATACCCATAAGATCATTTGGAGATGAAAAAAAGTGAGTACATTTGAGCTTCATTAATCAATAACGCCATGACAATGGAAAAAACTCATCTCCCCTCCCGCGACTGCGGGATGAATCCTCGCAGCTATAACGGAAATAAACGGAAGAGTTGGGATTAGCTGCTCGTTACCAACAAGTATAAAAAAGACGAAAAACTGATTAAAAATTTTGCTGCTAAAAAACAAAAATGAAATACCTAGCGCACATTCAGGCACATTTGCAAGCTCCGACACACAAGCCAATTCTTCAGCTTGCAAAAGAGCCTAAATTTTCCCTCCGCACTTGTCCTCCGAATAGAATAATTGCATACATTTGACAAATACGTCAAAACATTATTGTCAAAATGAAATCATTTGGAGAATACATAAGGAAGATTAGAGAAGAAAGGAATTTACCCCTTCGAAAAGTCGCTGCAGCGCTTGACATTGACACTTCAATTCTAAGTAAAATTGAAAGAAATGAAAGAATCGCTACAAAAGAAATGATTCCAATTCTATCTGAAATTTTAGAGATATCAGAAAAAGAAATAGAAATTAAATTTATTCAGTCTGTCATTGAAAGCAATCTTGGTGAGTTGAAATATTTGAAAGATGGACTTGAAAAAACCCTGAACACTTTATGAGTAGTAAATTTTTCACAAACGAAAATGAAAATACCTTAATAAACAAGATTGAGGGAATTTTTAAATACAGAAACATTCACTTTTTCGATGCTTTAGTTGGATATTTCAGGGCTTCAGGATATTTCAGAATTAGGAAATTTATTGAGAAATCGGAAGAAATTAGAATTCTTGTTGGAATTAATATTGACAACCTTATCCACGAAGCAAGTCAACAAGGACTGTTGTTTGACAGTAATGCTGAAAGAGCACAAGATGAGTTCTATTTAGAGATAAAGAAAAACATTCAAGCTGCTGAATACGATAAAGAAGTTGAAAGTGGAATGCTTCAACTTATTTCCGACATTATCACAGGAAAAGTAAAAATAAAAGTCCACCCCAAACAAAACATTCACGCCAAGATTTATATTTTCAGAGAGAAGGAAAAACATGACCACGGTTATGGTTCGGTAATTACCGGTTCAAGCAATTTGACTGATGCCGGGCTTTCAAAAAACTTTGAATTTAATGTTGAACTCCGGGATAACACAGATATTGAATTTGCAACAGACACGTTTAATAAACTTTGGGAAGAATCAATTCCTGTTGCTGAAGAATACATTGAAAAGCTTCAAAAAGAAACTTATCTGAATGACAGTTACACACCTTTTGAGGTTTATCTGAAATTTCTGATTGAGTATTTCGGTAAAAGCGTAGAATTTGACCCAAATTCAATAACCGATTTACCAAAAGGATTTAAAAGACTCTCCTATCAAATTGATGCTGTAAATGATGGTTATGCAAAAATGATAAAGCATAATGGGTTCATTTTGGCAGATGTTGTTGGGCTTGGTAAAACAATCGTTGCTACAATTATTGCAAAAAAATATTTCTATTCAAATGGATTTCCGTCACATCGTTCACGTACTTTAATAATTGTGCCTCCGGCACTCAAAGAAAATTGGGCTGAAACTACTGACAAATTCCGCTTGGATAACGTTAAAATTATCACAAATGGAAGTTTGCATAAAGTACACGACCCGCTGAAATATGATTTAATAATCGTTGACGAAGCGCACAAGTTTAGGTCTGACACTGCAGCAATGTACAATGATTTGCAAAAGATTTGTAAAACTCCAACAAGACGGATTTTACCGAATGGAACAACTGTTGAGAAAAAAATAATGCTTGTTTCTGCTACTCCTCTAAATAACCGACCTGAAGATATCGCAAACCTTGTTTATCTTTTTCAGGACAGTAAGAGTTCTTCATTGGAAATAGGTAATCTGCAAAACTTCTTTAGAATTCAGATTGATGCTTATCGAAAATTGAAAAAAGAGCCGGATATCAAAACAGTTCAGGAAGGTGTTAAAAGGATTTATGAAAGAATCAGAACTAAGGTTATTGAACCGCTCATCGTGCGTAGGACACGAACTGATTTAATGGAACATAAACTTTACTCCGAGGATTTATTTAATCAAGGCGTAAAATTCCCGGTTGTGAAACAGCCGCAAAAGATTTTTTATCAACTTGAGCCACATTTAGAAGCTTTGTACGATAAAACTATTTTTGTTTTAAGTGACCCAACGCAAGGATTGACTTACAACAGATACAGGGCAATTGGCTTTTTAAAACCTCATAAGAAAAACAAATATAAACAGGCAGACATGATTTCCGGACAGTTGGCAAAAATCATGAAAACATTGCTTGTAAAGCGTATTGACAGTAGCTTTTTTGCTTTCAAACAATCACTTGAAAGATTTATGATGGCTACGAAAGCGATGGTTACCATGTTTGAAAATGGTAAAATTTACATCGCTCCAAATTTGCCCGTATCAGACATGATTAATGAAGGAAAAGAAGAAGAACTACTCAACTTAATTATTGAAAAATCTTTGGATGACCCGACAATTGAAATTTGTGAACCTGATGATTTTGAATACAACTTCTTGCCTGGTCTTATAAATGATTATGAACTTCTTAAAGACTTAAATAAAGATTGGTCAAAAATTAATGATGACCCTAAGATTGAAGTATTCATTGAGTATTTGAGAAAAACTCTATTAAATAAAAAAATAAATCCACAGTCAAAACTCGTTGTGTTTTCTGAAAGCAAAGAAACCACAGATTACTTGTTTAGAGAATTACCAAAACATGTCAATTTCAGATTCCTATCAGTTGACAGTCATTCCAGAAAGGAAAAAATGCCAGAAATCAGAAGAAATTTTGATGCAAATCTCCCAAAGCATGAACAGAAAGACGACTTTGACATTGTGATTTCAACAGAAGTTTTGGCTGAGGGGATTAACCTTCACCGGTCGAATGTTATTGTAAACTACGACACTCCATGGAACTCAACCAGATTGATGCAGCGAATTGGACGTGTGAATCGTATTGGTTCAACCGCAAACGAAGTACATGTATTCAACTTTTATCCAACAGCAAAAGTCAACAACGATATTGAGTTAGAGAAAAAAGCAATAATGAAATTACAGGCTTTTCATGCTGCTCTTGGAGAAGACAGTCAAATTTATTCACCTGATGAAGAAACTTCGACTTTCGGATTATTCGACAAACAAATGGAGGAAGAAAAAGACGAAAAATTATCTTACCTGATGATGATTCGGGATATCAAAGAGAAAAATCCGGCATTGTTTAAGCAAATTAAAAACATGCCTTTACGAGCAAGAGTTGGTAGAAAAAATAGTGAGTTAAACAAAGGCACAATTTGCTTTATCAGAGATGATAAACGTGATGCTTTCATTTTTGTTAAATCGAACAGCGAAGTAGAGGAACTTACCTTTTTGGAAACAGTGAAAAAATTTGAAGCTTTTCAGGAAGAAAAAGGAATTGCTTTGCATGATTTGCACCACGAACAGGTAAAATCAGCGATTCAGGTTTTTGCAGATAAGGTAGAAGATGAAAAAGCAAAAGATAAAAAAGTTGACGTTACACAAGGACCAAATGAAAAAAGTGCAATCGCATATCTCGATGCAATGTTGAGTCTTCCGTTAACCAATGATGTTGAAGCTCAGTTAATAATCATTGCAAAAGAAGCAATTAGAAAAGGTCGGTTTCAAAACTTGCAAAGAGATATTAATAAACTGAAAAGAGCAGTAAAGAAAAGTCCTTTAAAACCAGTTATCATTCTCGAAAAAGTAATGGCAATACTTAAAAGCTATCCTTTGAAACAGGAAGAGGAGGAAATTTATCAGGAAGTACAGATTGTAAAAGCGAAAGTATTAAATCCTGAAATAATAATAACAGAAAGTTTTAGCAACTAAAATATGAAAAAAGAACTCGTTAAAAATTTAACCCTTGATTTTGAATCCTACGCAAACAAAGCTGATGATGGAATTGAATTTTGGTTTGCCCGCGATTTGCAACACCTTTTGGAATATTCAGAATGGCGAAATTTTACGAAGGTAATTTTTAAAGGTAAAACTGCCTGCGAAACCGCAGGTCATGCAATTTCAGACCATTTTGTTGACATCAACAAAATGGTTCAGATTGGTTCCGGAACAGAGCGCGAAATTGACGATATCATGCTAACCCGTTTTGCCTGTTATTTAATTGCGCAAAACGGAGACCCGAAAAAAGAAGCCATTGCTTTTGCTCAAAACTATTTTGCTGTCCAAACCCGCAAATTCGAAATTGTTGAACAAAGAATAAAAGATTGGGAGCGTTTGCAGGCGCGCCAAAAACTTACCCTGTCTGAAAAAGAACTGTCGGAACTAATTTATGAAAGAACAGGAAACGATAAGGATTTTGGCATTATCAGAAGCAAAGGCGACCAGGCAATATTTGGTTTTACTACTCAACAAATGAAAAAGAAATTGGGAATAAAAGCGAACCGCCCACTAGCTGATTTCCTGCCTGTTATTACCATAAAGGCGAAAGATTTTGCTTCAGAAATTACGATTTTCAATGTTAAAGACAAGGATATAAAAAGCGGGCAACAAATTTCGTGGGAACATATCCGAAATAACAAGGGTGTGAGAAAGCTTTTACTTGAAAGAGGAATTAAACCGGAAGAACTTCCTGCCGAAGAAGATGTGAAAAAATTGGAAAGAAGAGTTTCATCGGAAGATAAAAAGTTCCTGCAAAATCCTGACAAGCTTACTAACGACCAGAATGATTAAGAGATGAAAGAAAAAGAATTAAAGCAAATATTACGGGCGGATTTCAATTTTGAGAAATATTGGAAACCTGTTTTTTCAATGCTTTTCAATAAAGTGCAATATTTCAGTAATCCCTCAAATCCTTTTGAAGATGTTGACAAGGTAAAATCGGGCAAGCAGACCGGGATTGTAAAATTAGACGATGGAAAAACGCTTGCTATTTTCGAGGTTGAAGTGGATGATAAAATCCACATCGATAAAAACCGGCAAGGATTGCGTGAAATTGCAATAAAACATATCGACCAGAATATTACGCACGGTGCTTTGGTTTTCTTTTATTCAAAAAATCAGGCAGATTACCGCTTCTCGTTTATTGCAAAGTGGTCGGAAATTGACCTCGAAACCGGAGAGTTTAGAAAAGGGGAAACCAAACCTAAACGATACACCTATCTTTTAGGAGATAACGAAGCCTGTACAACTGCTGCCAAAAGGTTATTGGTTCTTGCTGGTAAAAAAAACCAGCAGGAAATTGGAATAAAGGAAGTAATTGATGCTTTTTCGGTTGAATCGCTCACCAAAGAATTCTTTAAAACCTACAAAGAGCATTACGAAAGGTTTTGGCAATTTATTGCAAAAGATGAAAATGGGCTAAGAAATATTTTGCTCGATACTTCCAAAGAAACTGTTGAACTTCAGGAAAAACCCATTCGTGATTTCGTAAAAAAATTACTCGGTAGAATTGTATTTCTTCATTTTCTCCAAAAAAAAGGTTGGATGGGTTGCCCCGCCAGCCAAACCAATTGGGAAAACGGAGAAAAACAGTTTATGCAACAATTGTTCAATGATTTTTCCGATAAGGAACATTTTCACAGCAAGTGCCTTACTAAATTATTTTTTAACACGCTAAATTCCAGAAGAGACAATGATGTTTTCAATATTCAGGGATTAGCCGGAAAACTTAATGGCTCGCGGGTTCCTTATCTTAATGGTGGTTTGTTCGATACCGACAAACCTGAAGAAACCTTAACAATTGATTTTCCGGAAAAGTATTTTGCTGAACTGCTCGACTTTTTTGAACAGTACAATTTTACCATTGACGAAAACAGCCCCGATGACCACGAAGTTGGAATTGACCCCGAAATGCTCGGACACATTTTTGAAAACCTGCTGGAAGAAAACCGTGAAAAAGGAGCTTTCTACACGCCAAAAGAGGTAGTTCAATACATGTGCAAGGAAAGCTTGATTCAGTACCTGAACAATACTTTTAAAGAGGATGCCAAAGTTGATTCGTTTATTCGATTTCACATTGTTTCGGAAGAATTGGCACAAAAAGACAATGCAATACTTTTAAACGATTTGCTGACTGAAATTAAGGTTTGCGACCCCGCCATTGGTTCGGGGGCATTCCCCATTGGAATATTGCAGGAAATTTTTGAAGCCAAAAAATTTATTTACCCATACCTGAAAACCAATAAGGAGTTTAATCCGGCACAGGTAAAAAAGGACATTATTCAAAATTCGATTTACGGAGTTGACCTTGAAAAAGGGGCTGTTGACATTGCACAACTTCGTTTTTGGCTCGCATTGGTTGTTGACGAGGAAACACCGCACCCATTGCCTAACCTCGATTATAAAATTATGCAGGGGAATAGTTTGCTTGAAAGTTTTGAGGGAATTGACTTAAGTAAAGCAGCCCTTTTCGATGAGCCAAAAGTAAGAATTATTGAACCCGACTTATTCAGTGAACCAGATTCTGTTTATGGTTTTTCCGATAAAAACAGGGCAGATATAAAACAATTGGTTGCCGGCTATTTTAAGGTAGAAGATAAAAACGAGAAGGCAGATATTAGAAAGCAAATTGATAAGATTGTAACCGAGCACATTGACAAATCGCTGGAAGGATATGAAAACCGGTTACTGATTGAAATTGCTGGACTGGAAGCAACTTTAAACCGTAAAAAAGAACTTTTACAAAATACCTCGAAAACCGAAAAGGAAATTGAAAGCCGGAAGAAATTGTTGACACAAAAAGGCGATGCGCGTAAAAAACTGCTCGATTTTGAACATACCGACGAACGCCCTTACTTTCTTTGGCATTTGTTTTTTATGGATGTATTTGAAAAAGGTGGTTTTGATGTAATGATTGGAAATCCTCCTTATATCCAATTGCAGAAAATGGGGAAAGAAGCTGATATTTTACAATCAGAAAATTTTGACACCTTTAAACGAACTGGTGATATTTATACACTGTTTTATGAAAAAGGAATTAATCTTCTAAAGAACCTAGGTGTATTATCACTAATTACCTCGAATACATGGATGAGAACAAAATTTGGGGAAGGATTAAGAGAATTCTTTATAACAAATTCAAATCCACTCAAGTTAGTCAATTTCGAAGACACAAGAATATTTCCATCTGCTACTGTCGAAGTGAATATCATTCTTCTTAAAAAAGAAAAATGGAACAAAGAATTAAAGGCAGTTGCAATTAAAGGAGATTATCTGCCAGGAATGGCAATTAGTGATTATTTTACTAAAAGACATATCCTATTGTCGGATTTAAATAAAGAAAGTTGGGTCATTGTTGAAAAAGAGGATTTTGAAATCATAAAAACGATAGAAGAAAATGGAATTCCTTTGTCTAACTGGAATATTGAGTTTTATAGGGGAATGTTAACTGGGTTCAATGATGCTTTCTATATAAATAAAGAAACAAGAGATAAATTAATTAAAGAAGACTCTAATAGTGAAAAGATAATAAAAAGATTAATTAGAGGTCGTGAGATTAGAAGATGGGCGTATGATTTTCATGATAATTATGCTATTTATCCACATAACGGTGTTAAAGCAAATAAACTTAAGGGAACCGCCGAGTTGCCTAGAATTAACGTAGAAAAAGATTTTCCGGCAATTTATAAGCATTTATTACAATACAAAGATGCATCCTCTCCTCTTGCTGTAGCAAGACCAGATGGAACAATTCAAACTTTAGTTGATAGGACAGACCAAGGAAATCATTGGACTAATATTAGAGATTGCGCTTATATTTTGACACTTGAAGAGGAAAAATTAGTTTGGTTGGCTATCACTGATAAGCCAGCTTTTGCATTCGACAATAAGAAAACATATGTTTCGAATCCAGCATATTTTATGAGTGGAGAAAAATTAAAATATTTATTGGCAGTGCTTAACTCAAAAGTTATTGAGTGGTACATGGATAAAATATCATCATCTACAGGTCAAGGAACTAATCAATGGAATAAAATGTACATAGAATTGCTCCCAGTACCTAAAATTGAGGAATCAAAACGCATGAAATTTGAAATTCTTGCAGAGTACTTCACTTTTATTAATGAACCAGAATTATCTCCTATTTTCAAGAATTTCTCCATTGAAACATTAAATCATGATTTTGAGAATGTACTAAATATGATGGTTTATGAACTCTACTTTGAAGAACACATGAAGGAGCAGGAAATTGATGTTTTAAAGTTTATTGATTTTGAAGACATCAGCCAATTGGAAAGTTTTGACGAGAAACGAAATGTAATACAAAAAGAATATTACAAACTCAAAGAAAAGGATAATCCCATTCGTAACCGGATTTTGGTTTCTAACGTGAGGAGCTCAATAATTTCAAGAATAAATGCTACAACCCATTAATCATGGAAAGAATAAAAAAAATATACATCAATAATTTCAAGTTCTTCCCTGACTTTGAACCTATTCAAATTAATGGAAAAAATGTATTACTGTATGGTGAAAATGGTAGTGGGAAGTCTTCTATATACTGGGCGCTTTATACCCTCTTAGAAAGTGCTGGGAAAAATGATGCAAATCAGATTAAAAAGTACTTCAATAAAAATAATATCGAAAGCCTGGTTAATATTCATGCACAAGTTGATGAAAATGGTATTGATAATAGTTTTATTAAAATCGTATTAGAAGATGACAGTGAGTTTGAAATTAGTCATCAGAATACAGCAATTAATAGTATTCAAGATGCTAAAGAGAGTCTTTTGGCAAGTGATTTTTTAAACTACAGATTATTGCAACGTTCTCATAATGTTAGGCACAGTCAAATAATTGATTTATATCCTTTGTTTAGAGAGGCTGTGTTTAATTATATTCAGTTTGCTCCTGTAAGTTGGCATAAAACTGATGGAACAACAATACAATTAACAAATGCAGGTGCAATATTTAAGGTACTAGAAAATGGTCCAGATAAACAATATCCTAAAAAAGATGGGAACTTAGGATATCCAACAAAAACATCATACAATCAAGCATTTGAAGAATTTAAAAATCTGTCAGATGGATTTAGAAACAGCCTTAGTAGTTTAATAGAAAAAATCAGAACTAAGGCAAATCCTATTTTACAAAACAAATTAGGTTACAATATTACTTTTCATCTTGAATTATCTTTGGAAGTTGAACAAAAACTTACTATTTCTAATTATACCCCACCAAAGTATAAGATTAAATTAATAATAGATGATTTTGAGGGGAATGGCCCTGTTCTCAAACCTCAGTCGTTTTTAAATGAAGCTCGTTTATCAGCAATAGCATTATCAATACGATTGGCAATTTTAGAAGAACGAATTTCAGATGCTAAAGTGAAATTACTGGTTCTTGATGATTTGATGATAAGCTTGGATATGTCCAACCGTGATAAAGTCGTTCGACTTGTTTTAGATGAATATTCATGGTGGCATGATGAAGAAAACAATTTAGATAAAGGTCATCAAACTTTAATATTGACACATGACCGTTCATTATTTACCTTTATTCAGCACAATATTGAAAACCTTGCTATTAGTAAAAAAGATACTTGGAAGTTTATTGAAATGTACACAAAGGATATTGATGAAAGTATTCCAGATGATTTCGAAAAACCTGTTATATTTTATGACCAAGACGATTTCTCTATTGCAATTAAGCATTATAAAGCACATGACTATCCTGCTTCGGCCAACTATCTAAGAAAATATTCCGAACAAATTCTTTGTAGTTGGCTTCCTGAATATTGCTGGAAGGATAAAGAATGTAGAGATAAGAGTAACAATAAAATGGCTCTTAGAAATATTGTTGAAAATGCTATAAATGTTTTTTGGCCATCCTTTGGGTTAGATTGTAATGAATATAAAGAACTTCGAAAATATGTTAGAGTATTACTAAACCCATTAAGTCACGCTGATGTCGGAGTTGAAAGATATAAAGCCGAAATAAAGCAAGTTGTAAAAATTATCGAGAAAATAAATTTGTTACATACAAAATTTGTTTTATCCACAATAATTGCTGGGGGGAATCATATTCAATTAAGGCAATCAAAAAATGGTGATACATACATCGCAGAATATGAATTAAAAGACAGTCTGTATAAAATCGTTGATGACCAGGGAAATAATTATTTCTGTTCTTTTAAGGGTAAAATGCTTGGGTATAAGTTGGAAACTGAAGCAGAATTGAATGCATTTAATGGTCAGAGCAAATTAATGGAAGATAATCACAATGAATTTATAACACGGAATTCGTTAACTGCTTCTGCCAATTGGATGGATGATTTATATAAAACCGATGGAACAAAATTGATTTAATCTAGTGCAAAAAGCCCACGCTTCACATCCATACACATTGCCAAGTCGCGCAAAGGCCAACCGCGCAATCCAAAACTTGTCAAAGAGTATGGCTGCCCCATCACACGGACTGAAAAGATGCAGCAAAATTGAAAAAAATGACCGAAAAAATAAAAGCCAGTTGGTAATCGAGTAGACGGCCCCGCCAGCAAATACTAACGGGGTGCGGGTCTCACACTTGTGCCGGGCAATTCGGCTTTTATGCCGGGCAAATCGCACTACTAACGACATTTCTGCACAGAAAAAGTCCTTTCGTTATCGATTTTAAGCTTTTGGTTCTCCAAAAAAATACCCATAAGATCATCTGGAAATAAATAAAACTAAGTACATTTGAGCTTCATTAATCAATAACGCCATGACAATGGAAAAAACTCATCTCCCCTCCCGCGGCTACGAGGATTTGTCCTGCGACTGCAGGGACCAGTCCCGCGAATGCGGGGATCAGTCCCGCGACTGCGGGATGAATCCTCGCAGCTATAACGGAAATAAACGGAAGAGTTGAGTTTAGCCGCACATTGGCAACAAGTGTAAAAAGACAAACGACCAGACAGATACGATAGCGATAATAAAAAACGAAAGAAAGGATTTAGCTTTTTGACAGGACAGTGCAAATTTGATGGAAATTTATTTTGTTTTTTTCTTCCCCCCGCAAAAAAAGAAGAAAGAAGCCCCACCCACATTGCACACATTGCCAAAGCCCCACAGCTTGTCCCGACTCTTCGGGAAGCCAACGCTGATACCAATTTTTGCGGTAAGTGAGAGCAGAGCCAAACTTGTTTGGGCTATGCCGAACGGTGCAAAAATCAGCGCAGCTAAAATTTGTCAAAGAGTGCAAACTTGCAGACACACTGTGCTATATTTCGGCAGCATTTATATATTGCTGCCAATTTATAGTTTTTTATTATATTTGTACTCTAATTTTAAAACTATCGCAACAGATAAATTAAATATTGAACAACTTAAAGCTTATTTCAAAGACAAAGAAAGCTTTGAAACATCTGATATTGTAAAGTTTTACTTACAAAGGGAACCGGAAGTAAAGACTACTACAATAAATTGGAGAGTTTATAATTTGGTGCAATCTGGCGTTTTAAATAGGATTGGTAGAGGAAGATTTGCAATTGGTAAAAACAGGGTTTATACACCGGAAATTTCTTCTAAAATAAAATCAGTCCACTCAAAGCTTAAAAAAGAATTTCCATATTTGAGAATGTGCATTTGGAATACCTCTTCTTTAAATGAATTTATGATTCATCAGCCGGGAAGATTCTACATACTTATTGAGGTGGATAAAGAAGCTTCACAATCGGTATTCTTTTATTTAAAAGAGCATAAATTTTCTGTGTTTATTGAACCTACAAAGGATTTAATTGAAAAATACTTACCTGATGAAAAAGAAACTTTAATCGTAAAGTCTTTAGTTTCAGAAGCTCCATTACAAACAATAAACAAAATCAACTCGCCAACAATTGAAAAAATGTTGGTTGATATTTTTTGTGATGATATAATATTTGCTGCTCAACAAGGTTCTGAAATGAGAACTATTTTTCAGGAAACATTAAAAAAATACACTGTAAATGAGAGTCGTATGATGCGATATGCCGATAGACGAAGGAAAAAAGAAAGCTTTCGTGAATATTTAAATTCCTTACGATAACTATCGGAACAAATTTACGGCAGCAAAGTTGAAATGCTGCCAATATAAAGAATATGATAGATAATGATAAAATTACGGTAGACTGGATAACTAAGGTTTCAAAAGAAAACCGAAATGTCGATAAAATATTGGTTGAAAAGGTAATTCGTGCCCTTTTACTATTGGAAGGCTTAGTGAAACAAAAACTCTCTTTTGTTTTTAAGGGCGGCACTGCATTAATGCTTCTTTTGAATTCATCAAAAAGGTTGTCAATTGACATTGATATTATAATGCCTCTAAAACCTGAAAAATTAGATGAATTACTTGATGTTGTTGCTTCGGAACAAGGCTTTCTGAGAAAAGAATTACAGCAGCGAAATACAAATTCGAAAATTGATAAAGCTCACTGCAAATTTTATTATCCCCCTTTACATAAAACAAGCAAAGACGAAGAATATGTATTGCTTGATATTCTTTTTGAAGAAGTGCAATATAAGAACTTAGTTGAACTCAAAATTCAGTCTTCATTTTTACCTGAAAAAGAATCATCATTAACAGTTAAGTCTGCATGTTTAGAAGATATTACAGGCGATAAGCTAACTGCTTTTGCTCCAAACACTACCGGGATTCCATATTTTAAAGGCAAAGATAGCATGAGTATGGAAATTATTAAACAGTTATATGATATTGGTAATCTGTTTGATCATGTTATCGACATAGAAATACTTAAAACCACATTCAAAAAGTTTGCTAAAACTGAACTTGAGTACAGGGAAATGAATACCCTTATTGAGAAAGACGTTTTGGAAGATATTTATCAAACCTCTTTATGCATTGTAAGCAGGGGTGCTGATGGAAAAGGCGATTTTGACCAATTACAACAAGGCATTCAGCGTATTTCGAGATTTATTTTTTCCGAAAGCTATCATATAGAAAAGGCAATTACTCATGCTTCAAAAACTGCTTATTTTGCGACCTTAATAAAACATGATAACGAAACTATTGAAAAATATAGTAATCCATTACAAATGAAAAACTGGCTTATTGCCGAACCAATGAATACAAAACTAAACCGTTTGAAAAAGTCCAATCCGGAAGCCTTTTTTTATTGGTATAAAATTTACGAATTAGAAACAAAGTAGGATTTATGGGACGTTCAACAGTACATTACGCAGATAACAAGTCAAATAACGCTTTAAAATCGTTACACAATAAGCTTAGGCCAGCAGACCCCCCAATCAAAAAAACTTAACTTTTTTTTAATATCCTCTGCTTTTTGTATTATCTTTGTAAAAAAATTGAGTATGTATGAACATATGCACAAAGTAATTTATTATTAAGTAAAACAACCGCCATGAAAAAATTTACGCTTTCTTTTTCCACTAACAACAGCAAGAGCACCGCTGTAAAAGGTCTGGTCACAGCCTTTTTGGTTTCTTCGCTTTTCTTCACAGGCTGTTACGAATGGGGCAATATTTTCCAGCCCTCATCAACAACCATCAACAGCTATTTCGATGTCACCTTAACAGCTAAGGATGACGGAAATCCGGACAACGACTGGACGAACCCCGACCTGATCGATTACGGATTGTTTGGCGCAATGATTCCTGTTGGCTGGGATGTTCAGGACAGTATCCCGTTCAATATTGTTTGTTCAGATCCTTCTTTTAACAACTCCGGAATTCTTGTGTATAGCGCCGCCCACTCACAAACCTTACAAGATTCTATTCCCGCGCCAAATGGCTATTATTGGTGGGGTGCAGTTACTGCCGATGAAGCCAGTATGGTTTACTTCCAAAGCCTTTCGTTTAGCCCCAGAATTTTTACCGACGATCAGGTGGGCGAATTTTTTATTCGCTACGCAATCGGTGATATGGACTACTGGGACCGTAATCCGGCAGATGATGTAAGTGATCCGATTTCGATTATAGCCATCGACAACACAGGGGTAAACGAATTGTTGTCACAGGCAAACATCTCATTGTATCCCAATCCGGTTTCCGATCTGTTAAGTATTGATTTTCAACAATACACCAAAGAAGTGGTGCAACTCAGCATCATCGACCTGACCGGAAAACTGGTGCATAACAGCACCTTATCACAACAAAATAATTCCATTTCGGTCGACCAACTCCCACAAGGTGTTTATTTTGTAAATCTACGCAATGGCGAAATGGCCAGCACCCATAAAATTGTTGTCAGATAACACCAAAAAAAATAATGATAAGTTGCTCTGTTATAATCACTAACAGAGCAACTTTTTTATTCTCCGACCATGATAAAACGAATAACTACCTTGATTTCCGTCTGGATTTTAATGTGCGCTCCGGCTTATGCTCAAGTATACCCCGACAGTACTTTTAATGCCCTTATCCGCACCGGGAACGGCGGTTGGATTGCCGGCGATGCCACCTATTCGATTGCATTGCCTGATGGCAGAACCCTCTGGCTTTTTGGGGACAGCTTTATTGGAACAGCCAACCCCGACAGTTCCATTGCGCCGGGAGCAACCATGATCAGAAATTGCGCTATCGTTCAGCAAGGAGACACCATGACGGCCTTGTTTCAGGGCACTTTTGAGAGTCCTGTCGATTTTATCCAAACCAACACCCCCGACTCCACCTGGTTTTGGCCGGAGCATGGTATTGTGGAGAACAACCTTTTAAAAATATTCTTCTCTGAGTTCGGACTTGGAGAAGGAGCTCCGGGGTGGAATTTTGAATACAGAAACGCGTGTGTGGCCTTATTCACCTTCCCTGAAATTGAACTTATCGGGTACAATTCCTTGCCCTATTACGAACAAAACCTGGTGATGTATGGCGACCGCCTGATGGTTTTGGGTGATTACACTTACATTTATGGACGTAAAGAAGAGGTGGGAAACATTCCATACGTTCATCTGGCACGCGCCCCATCAGGTGATTTGTTAAACAACTGGGAATTTTACTCCGAAACCGGATGGACATCTAACCCTGAAGAGTCGAAACGGCTGTCGAATCAAACGGTGTCGCAGCAATATGGAGTTTTTGAACATGAAGGAAAATATGTGATGATAACGCAAGAAATCTGGCTTGGCGCAAAAATCTATTCCCTCACGGCCGACAGCCCCGAAGGGCCATGGTCGAACCGGGTTACTTTATATGAAACACCCCGACCCTTTACTGATCAGTTTACTTACAACGCTTATCCTCATCCCCAGTTCGATGAAAACAACGAACTGCTTATCTCTTACAACTCGAATGGCTCGTTTTGGGATATCTTCAGCAATGTTGAATTATACCGTCCCAGCTTTATCCGCGTTCCGTACCTGATGATTGACTCTTCATTTACGCCAACCTCAACGCACAACCTTTCTGCCCTTCAGCAGGCTACCACAGTAAAATGCTTTCCAAATCCGGCCGATCATCAAATAACACTTGCTTTCAGCGTAACAGAAACAACGACATGGGCTGTGCATTTTTATGATCTGACGGGTAAACTCTTGTACACCAGATCTCCTCGTGAATTTCACGTTGGCGATCATGAAATCGTAATCGAATTGGATCAATTTCCCAAAGGGGCAGTCATTTATTCAGTTGGAGATTTCAAAGGATGGTTTATCCATAATTAGTTTAATTTTGCCACTCCAAAAACGGTATCTCATGAGATTTTCTATCGATCACAAAAGTTTGGTTCCGCTACATGCACAGGTTGAAAAACTTTTGCGTGAGATGATCGAATTGCCTGAATACAAGAACAACGCCTTGCTTCCTAACGAAATGAGCCTGGCAAAGCAGTTAGGCATTTCGCGAAATACGGTACGGCAGGCTTTAAACAAATTGGTTTACGAAGGTCTCCTGATTAGAAAAAAAGGCGTAGGGACACGTGTGGCCGACAGAAGCGTGAACACACGGGCACAAAACTGGTTGAGTTTTTCGCAGGAAATGAAAGCCAGTGGAATTGAAATCAAAAACTTCGACCTGAAAGTTTCCTGGGTCGAAGCCGAGAAATCCATTGCCGACTTTTTCGGCATTCCTGAAGGAAAAACGGTACTTAAACTCGAACGGTTAAGGGGGCGCGTAGAATATCCTTTTGTTTACTTCATCTCCTATTTTCATCCCCGGATCGGCCTGACCGGAAGTGAGGATTTTACCTTACCCTTGTATGAAATACTGGAGAAAGAATATTCAGTCGTGGTCAAGCTTTCGCAGGAAGAAATCAGTGCTGTATTGGCAGGTGATGAAATTGGCCATATTCTGAATATAAGTCCGCAAAGCCCTGTATTGAAGCGAAAGCGTTATGTGTTCGACCCGGGAGGAAGGCCTGTGGAATACAATCTGGGGTATTATCGTGCCGACAGCTTTTCGTACACCATCGAAAGCGAGCGCGACCTTTAACCCGGCTATCTTTTCTCTCCTAAGAAAAAACCAAAATGCGCCTCTACGGCACTGCTCCAGTAAGCGCTGTCGTGACCACCGGGCTCTTCGATGAACACCACCCGCACTTGATTTTCACGACATTTTTCGATAAACTTAAGGTTCAAATCATAAAATTGATCTTCCGTACCACAACTAACGATCAAAGGTTTGTTCAACAACTTTAATTCCTTAACCTGATTGATGACAGCATAATCCTCTATTCTTTGGAGATTTTCTTTTCCCTCCTGCACACCAAAAACACGGGCAATACCATAATAATCAATCCAAGGGACAAGATCGGGTAAGCCACTTAAACTCCCCACGCCGGAAAAATAATCAGGCACCTGAACAAATAAACTGAGTGCACCATGTCCCCCCATACTCAAACCGGTGATGTAAATGCGCTCCGCATCAACGGCATACTCTTTCTGAATAAACGGCTTCAGGTCATTCCGAAAAAACTGAACAAACTGGTTTTCAGCCGAAACAGGACTGTCTACATACCATGAATCAGATAACCCGTCCGGGCAAACAATGATCGTTTCATACTCGTTGCTATATTCCTGACAGTCGATGATGCTGTTCCAGTAGGCATAATTTCCGCTCCAGCCATGAAGTAAGTAAACCACAGGCCATTTTTCACCATCAGCGTAATTGGCCGGTGTAAAAACCAGAACGGTATCCGGTTGGTTTAAGAAATCAGATTTAAGAACAAATTGCTTTTGAGCCACTGCGCCGGACGACAGCGCAAAACCCAATATCAAAAAGAGGAAAGGCTTCATAGCGAACATGTTTTATTCTTCCAGAATCAGGTCAATCGGGACACGGATAAACACCGGGCGGTACTTACTGGCATCGATAAAAAGATCCTCCAGATTAAAGCTGTTCACACAATAGGAAACAAGCAGCTCGTCGTTTTGAGTAAAGTGAGGATGAGCCACCGGGTTGTAGGCAAACAAGTCCTTAACTGGTTTCAGCGGTTTGAGTTTGTACAATTCTTTTTCCTTGCTCCAGCCGGTATAAGGCAGATCGGAGGTAGCAGAAAACAACCCGCTGTCTAAAAAATCACCTGATTGGGTTAGCAACACATACTTATCCTTAATCCGGATTACACTAAACTGTTCCGATCCTTTAAAATCAGTCATGGGTTTAGCTTGACGCGAGTCGGACACCCATTCACTTCCGGTAAAAAACTCCCAGAGAGCGAGCACATTACCTTTCTTCACCCTGGCCACATAAGGAAATTTATCACCTGCCCCATAAATGTAGGTATAGTCAGGAGCGTCGTCGCAAACCGCGTGCCCCCAATGAATTTCGACTTCGCCCGGGTAATCTATTGGATCAATACTTTGAAGCTGAAGATCAGGAAGTGAAAAAGTAGCCAGATTAGCCCCTGTCCATCTAAAACCCCAGCCACCGGGTTCTGCCTGATAGAATCCAGACATAAACACTTTGAGTTTACCGTCTTCAACCAGCCCATCGCCTGGCCAATACCACAATGAATCCTCAGAGAACTCAGTGCCTTTTACGGCATTAGGAGGAATAACCAGCGAAGACTCCCATCCATCAATCACCTGATAAAGACTGCGCAACGAATCGCCATCCTGTACAGCGAAAGCGTTACGAATAAAAACCGGACTTCGTTTTTCACGGCTGCCATCCGGGTTCACAGTACCTAAGAACGAATCACCAAAAATCCAAACTATTCGTCCATCAGGTAAAGGAACAGAATAATAACCATCAGATCCGGTGACTCCGCAACAATCGCGCGCAAAAAAGTTTACAAAGGAAGTATCAACATACACAGAATCATGTTTTGTTGCAGTTTCAGGTGATGTATTTGTCTCACATCGAGTAAAGATTATCACCACAGACAGGGCAAGAATCAGATAATAGTATTTTTTCATCTCAGCAATTTTAATCATAATAACTCAAGTTTTGCAGGTAACCCTATTTATTAAAAATCAGATAATTAAACGATTATCAAACATAAATGACAATATATACAGTTAATTAAAGATTCCATTACTATTCAGAAATTTTCTTTGCGTACCTCTGCGCCTTCTTCGTGCAACTCTGTGTAATAAAATATTGGCTATGTCACGAAGGTCTAAATTAAACATATTTTATTGACTATCATTTATAAGCATTCAAAAGATTACATGCGAAACTTGAGTAATGAATTACTCATCAATATAATTCCGGATAGCATCCCTCCACATCACATAACCTTTGCCATTTACATGCAAGCCATCATTGCTGTATTCTGCATTCATTTGATTTTGTTCATCGGCAAAAAGGCTAAACAAATCGATGTAAGTCAGGCCTTTTTCATCGGCCAACTTTTGCAATCCACGGTTTATTTCCATCAAATCGCTATTTTTCCGGGTTGTATGCCACACATCATTGGTAGGAAGTTCGCTTTGGATGTAGATACGTGTTTGAGGCGAATCATGTTGTATCCTTTCAATGATTTCACGGTAGTTTTTCAATATTGAGTCAACCTGAGCGCCATAAAAAAGGTCGTTGGTTCCAATCATCAGGAAAACTTTGGCGGGGTTCGATTCGGTTATCTCATGAAGTCTTTCGAGCACCCCTTTGGTGTCGTCGCCTCCTATTCCTCTGTTCTTCACCAATGGATTTTCAAACAACTCAGCCCATTCACAACCATCGGTAATGCTGTTTCCAACCATTACTATTTCATTTTCATCGTTGGGCAGGGTTAAAAAGTTTTCGACCTTGTGATAATAATAGCCCTTCATGGCTTTGTTCCAGGCGTCCATGTCTTCTTTAAATTTATCGTAGGCCATTATTTCGTCAATTTCATCTTGTGCAAGCAACTTGCTCAACGAGGGTGGAGCATCATCAGGTTTACTTCCCCAGTCTTTATTGGGTTCTGATCCCATTTTGAGTTCAAGCCTACCCCCTGCCACCAAATCGGCGTGATAGAACCAGGGTTTGGTTAATTTTTTTTCATTCAACTTTGCCGACTGGACGTATTTGTTTTCGCGGCTCACCCCCTTGGCCTCAATAACAAAGGTGCCACCGGGATAATAATTGCTGTCGAGCTCAATTGTAATTTTCTCAAAAATAGGGCTTCCGATTTCATAAACAGGATTCAGAGAGGCACCACCATCCATCTCGAACAATCCCATGGCGCTCATCACAAACCACGCACCCATCTGCCCCTGGTCTTCATCACCCGGCCAGGCATCAATGCCATCGCCATAAAAGCCATACATGATCTCGCGTACCCACTTTTGTGTCAACCAGGGAGCACCGGCATAATTAAACAAATAGGCTGCCTGCATATTTGGTTGGTTTCCATGATTTATGGGCAATATTCCCACCCCAATTAATCCATTCTCATCGAGGTGCTCTGAGTTAAAGCGGTGGGGCAAAGAAGCCTTAAAACCGGCCTCCAAACGGCTGATGTAGGTTTCCTTACCAAGCTGATTCAGAAGACCTTGCTGATCGTGAGGAACAAACCACGTATATTGCCATGCATTGCCTTCTACAAAGCCTGGACCATAAAATACAGAGTGACCATAGGGGGAGAAGTCATCCTCCCAGCTGCCATCGGCATTTCGCATCCACACATACCCCACATCGGGATTGAATACATTTTTATAATTGAATGCCCTTTTGGTAAAAGTTTTGTAGTCAGATTCATTCCCAAGTGCTTTGGCCATCTGACCAACGCTCCAGTCATCATAGGCATATTCAAGGGTATTGCTTACAGGACCATCCTCGGTAGGCACAAAACCATATTTCAGGTAGGTGTCCAGGTTTCTGTTACCCACATGACCCCCACCCGGATGAGGTTTCCCCTGCTCCATCTGGTTGTGGCGCATGGCCGTGTAGGCCTTTTGCACGTCGTAATTCCTAATTCCTTTCTGGTAAGCGCTAACCATGAGTGGAATTTCGTGAGAGGCCACCATGATGCTGGAATACTCGATGCCGGTAGGCCCTTTAGGCAACCATCCGCCTTTGTCATAAATCTCGAGCAACGACTTCACCCAACTGTTTGCTATTTCGGGATGCTGTAAAGTCCAAAGCTGGTTCAAGTTCCAAAAAGTATTCCAGAAGGCATCGCCACCATAAACTACCGCGTTTGAATCTTCCAGCTGTTGCACTTTTTCGTACATATCGCGGTATTTTCCATTAACATCACTCCAAATGGTTCTGCTTACGTAGGCCCTGTACATGTTGGTATAAAACTTTTTAAAATCTGTTTCTTCGCCACCTTGCACCTGAATAGTGCCCAACAACTTGTTCCAGGTTTGCTGGTTGTTTTTTACCACAGCGTCAAAATCCCAATTAAAAGGATCAAGTTCAGTAGTCAAATTCAAGCGGGCCTGGTCGATACTCACCAGAGAAATACCGCTCTGAACGAGGATTTGCTCTCCTTGTTTGGTGTTAAAAGTTAAATAAGCGCCGATATCCTCATCACCAAAAATCAGATAAATCTCATTTGTGTCCTCAATAATCTCCTCACGCATCCAGCCATTAAACGAGGTAAATGGTTTACTGAAGCGCATAACGAAATGCAGGGTATACTCATTGTAATTAGCTCCTCTGAGGCTCTGCTGAACAGAATAACCCTCGATCTCCGTGTTACTCACTTTGGTGATTTTGGCTTCGAAAATTTCGTAGCTGTATTCAGTTGGAATTTTTAAATCGACTAGAATCCGGGAGCTGTTCGACTCAGGAAACGTATACCGCTGAAAACCAGCCCTTGTGGTAGCGGTCAATTCAGCATTAATTTGATAATCATCAAGAAAAACCTGATAGTAACCAGCTTTAGCCGTTTCATGGTCATGACTAAAGCGCGAACGATACCCCAGATCAGGGTCAGTTTCTGTACCCGGAAGAATTTTCAGTGGACCGTTGGCAGGCATGGTGAGCAGTCCTCCCATCGTCCAGCTATGCAAATGTGAAAACCCTGCGATATTGTGGATTTTATACTCATAGCCGGCCTTCCATCCTTTTCGTTGATTATCAGGGCTAAGCTTCACCATACCAAAGGGCATGGCTACTCCGGGGAACAACATCCAACGCGCAAAGGTTGTGCCCATCAGCGGATCAACATAGTCGACAGGTTGGATGGTCGGTTTACTGCGTTGACAAAAAAGACCTAACGCGATAAAAATACCTATAACAAGAAAGAGAATTCGTTTCATCATACTACTATTTATCTAATTGTTGAAGCGCATAAGCATAAGCTCCTAAAGCGATGGCGTTGCTTGCTCCGATTTTCGAAACACCAACACCTGTTCTCGGCATGCTGTCGAAAGCAATGGTTCTGTCATTTCCCGGAACAGCAAGATTTTCAATTCTCCCCAGAGCAAAAGGCCTAAGCTGACTTTCGTCTTCAAGATTGAACACACTGAAAGAAAGTCTGTTGTTAGGTGTTCCGGTGAAATGAAAATACTTTCGGTTAATTTCTTTAAACATATCATTTGCAAAAAGATCCCATGCAGCCGTAATACCACCTCCAAGCACCACAATACCATCGATAAGTGTAAGGATATTGGCGATGGCACTTCCCAGTGCTTCACCAAATTGGGTAAAAGCCTGGTGTGCTGCCCACTGATCGCCAGGTTTTATTCCACGGGCTATTTCCGCTATCTCTTTGGGCATAAGATCCTCCTTAAAAGGCAACTGCGCTTTCCCGGCATAAACACGCTGTATGGCACGGGTACTCACACTTTCTTCCGCGTTCCAGTCTGGATTAAATTTATTCAGGCTGTTATGCACTTCTGCGCCACAAGAGCTATCGCCGATAATTAGGGTTTTATTGAGGACGATACCCCCGCCAAATCCAGTACCCAATGTCAGTCCAATCAGGTTTTGATACTGTTTTATGCCCCCCAGATCCAAAATCCTTTGATTAATAAAGGGTAAAAACCCGGTCAGGGCTTCACCGTATGCGAACAGATTTCCATCATTATTGATAAAAACAGGCAAGCCAAACATGTCTTCGAGGATAGGGCCTAAGGGCGTGTTGTCGTTGAAAGCCCTGAAATTTGGGAGATTACCAATAATACCGCGGGCGTAATCGGCCGGACCGGGAAAGGCAAAACTTATGGCATCGGCAGGGTCTGCGAGCTTTTCCGTGAGCATGGAAAATCCAAGCACAATATTTCCCAGACATTTTTCCAGGTGATGTGCCTCGGAAGGCAATTGTATGGGGGCAACAACAGGCTTATTCCCTTGGATGGCAGAAAACACGAAATTTGTTCCACCGGCATCCAGGGTCAGGATAATTCTTTGGTCAGTCTCAGGATTCATAAAATTAATGTTTAATAACGTAATACGTAGCGTAAGTAATATAGATTATGCAGCCGATAAGCACATAAATTACAGAGGCAAAGCCAAGCATATCGCTCAGCAATCCAATTATCGGTGGTATAACAGCTCCGCCGCTCACCGCCAGAATGATTAAACCCGACAACTCGTTGGCGTAAGCAGGTTTCTGTGCCACAATCAAAGCAAACATAATGGGAAAGATATTTGAAAACCCCAACCCGGCAACAAAAATTAAAATCCGGGTGGTCATCAGGTTATCGGAAAACAGAATACCAAGCAACCCGGCCAGGGTCAACAAGGTACTCACCACCATAAACAACTTGATGTTGACTTTACGAAGCAGGAAGGCGCCCAAAAATCGCCCTGTCATCAAGGAAGCAAAATAAATAACAATGCCCAGGCTGGCCGCTTCAAGACTCACACTGAATTTTGCCGTTAAAAAAGAAGCAATGTTAGTGTTCATGGCCACATCAAATCCCACCATAAAAAAGATGGCCAAAACGGCAATCAAGATATAAGGATTTTTAAGCAACTTGAAAGATCCTGAAAAAGTTGCAGGAGCTTTTTCGAGACCGGACTCTTGAATTTTTACCGACGCCAGCCACCAGGCTGAAAGCAGCGAGACGGCAGCAAAAATCGGAAAAACAAGCTTCCAGTTGTTAAGATACAGGGCTAACCCGGCGGTAACAATTGGCCCTAACATGCTGGCTACAGCTTTGACAAGTTGAGACAAGCTCAGGTTGGCCGCTTTTGACCCTTCCGGTGAAATATCGATAAGCAGTGGGTTAGCAGATACCTGAAGGATGGTATTGCCAATGCCAAGCAAGGCAAAACCGATAAGCGCCGAGGTAAGGCTGTAATATGCAAATGGAATCAGCAATCCCACGCCGGTAAGAACCATGCCGATATTTACAGTTAGCCGTTTACCATAGCGATCCTGAAACACGCCGGTAGGAATTGACATGAGCGCAAACCAAATAAAAACCATAAAGGGGATCAACTGAGCCACTTTATCGGAAAGTCCAAAATCCTGCTTTACATACCCTGTAGCCACACCTACCAGGTCGACAAATCCCATCACAAAAAAGGAGAAAATAACAGGAAGAAAAATCTTTAATGAGGTACTCTTGTTCATATAAATCGTTTTTTAGGTTCTGACATAAGCTTTAATGGTGGCACATTTTTTTCCTGCCGATGCTCCATGAGGTGAAATTTTAACAGCTCCGGCGGCGGCAGGCACAATAAATGTTTCAGCATAGTGAAACACCATCGGCTGAAAGGAGTTGGTCAGGCTTTCGACGACAATTTCGCGGCCTTCAATTACATTAAACACCTGCACGCTGTCGGAAGCAGGATGAACTACCGCCTGACTAAACCAATGACGCCGGGTTTCGATAAACTCCCGGTGATGCAGTCCGGTTTTCTCTACCAGCAAATCATTTCCGGTTTCCAGCACAGTTATTTTGTTGATCAAATTATCCTTTACCCATCCGGTATCTCTTTCCCACTGAATCACTTGCTCTCCATGCTCAATGTTAATAGGTCGCGGTTTTCCATCCAGCCCCAGCCTACCCCAATCGTACAGCTTAAAAGTAAAAATGTAAGGTGTTGAGCTAATTTCCAGGACCATGCTGTTTTTCCCCGAACAATGCACCGTGCCGGCAGGAATTAAGAAGTGATCATGTTTTTTGGCCGGCCATTTTTGCACAAATTTTTCATCCGGAAACGGACTGCCGCTGTTTTCCGATTTTTTTAATTCCGCTATCATCTCATTACCATCCACCCCTTCTTTTAGTCCAAGGTATACAGTAGCATCTTCCTTAGCATCGAGCAAATAATAGCTCTCGTCCTGGGTATAATGCATGCCAAATGCTTGCTGAATGTATTCGGTTATCGGATGAACCTGAAGACTTAGGTTTCCTCCCTCCATTGTATCCAGAAAATCAAAACGAATAGGGAACTCATCCCCAAAACGGGCATGAACAGGGTCGCCAAGTAGCTCAACAGGATGGTAAAACACAAGATTAATGGACGGCAACTCAAACCTGGTTTCTCCAAATCCGAGTAGCAGACTATTTTCCTCAGGCACGCAGTTGAAGCACCAGGCGTAATTTTCCTGGTCCGGGTCTAAATCACATACCTGTTTCATCCATTGTCCACCCCATGGTCCGGCATCAAAATAAGGAACAACGCTAAATGGCTGATGAGCAGCCTGCGCCAGTCCTTCGAGCACCAACGACCCCTTGAGGATTTTAGGCTGATCGGATGTGTTGGTATCAAGTACATAATCCCATGTGCTCATCAGTTTCTTTTTATGACGATCGAGCACACGCCAATCGACGAAATACCCTCTTTTGTATTGGCGCTCAAAAGGCTCATCCCTATTTGTTATTCCGAGGTTATTTACCTGATGACGGCGCATACGCAGCTGAATTTCCCATCTGGCCATGTCGGCGTAAAGCAACAGAGAGGGCTTATCTAACAGCAAAGAGGCTCCAACGCCAAAAACAAGTATCAGCCCATCGCCGACAGAAGCGATCTGTTCTTTAAGTTCCTGCAGTTTTTTCGGATCAAAAAACCGGATGAGCTCCAGGCGGGTCATATAACCAAAAATGCGGTCCTCGGTGACATCATCCTGCGTAAGCGCTCTTATTTCTTCTTCTGGCAAGAAACAAGATGAAGATAAAAAAATCTGTTTTGGCGATAAGCCAAGGCGAAAAGCATGTATCATTTCCTCTTCAAAAACACCTTGATAACAGTCTACTGCCAAAGTTTTTACTGTGTCAGGTGTTTTTGCCAATGCCTGCCGGATTTCACCCATGATGTCATCCCATCCCGTTCGGCATTCTTCGTCGGTTGTTCTAACCTGAACTACAGGATATTTATTAAAGTTTGATTTCAAAAGTAGAGTATTTCGTTATGGAATAAATGTACTGATTATTGGTAATTGGGATTTTGCGTTAGATTCGGATTGTTGTCGAGCTCGCGTTGCGGGATTGGAAAAACCAGGTTGAACAACTGAGGATTGGCTTTTTCGCCCTTGGCACGCTTCACAAAAGTGATGAGATTACCCGTTCGTACCAGATCGTACCATCGTATGCCCTCATTCACAAACTCCACTCTTCGTTCCTTTAACACCGCATCGCGAAAATCATCCTGCGAAAGCCCTTGTAAATCAGGAAGCACGTCAGGATTTCCATTGCGGGCACGGGCTCTTACCTCGTTGATGGCGGCATACGACTCAGCACCAGGGCCGTTTAATTCATTCAGGGCTTCGGCATACATCAGCAGAATTTCGGCATAACGCATGATGTCGAAGTTGCTTCCACATTGTGCTGTTTCATCTGCTTCGTAGGCATCCTGATCCCAATGTTTAAAAATGTGTGGATCAAAAGTATCGTACCAGTACCGCTCAAAAAAAGTAGCTTCCTTTCGATAGTCGCCTGTCTCAAAGCTGTTTAACAAATCATCGGTGGGCAACATGATTTCTACTCCGGCATCAAAAACCCCTTGAATATAAGGCAGGCCACTGATTACAATCTGATTATTCTGGCTGGTAACACCGGAATAAAACTGGGCGGCAAACACCGATTCTTTCCCATTACGTCTGGCATCTTTAAAATTGTCGGTGTAATCATCCCACAATCCATAAACTCCGAGTGCCATCACCTGCTCGCAAGCATCAGCAGCGTCAGCCCATTTTTTCTGAGTTAAACAGGCTTTTGCCAACATCCCCAAAGCAGCTCCACGGGTAGCCCGCCCTTTGTCAGCACCCTGATAATACAACTTGGGGCAACCTGCTGCAGCTTTACTAAAGTCGCTGATAACCTGCTCATAAACCGAATCAACAGCTGTTCGGGTTACGTACACTTCCTCGTCGTTAAGCTCGGTAGAAACAGGTTTGGTGATAAGTGGCACATCGCCAAATAACCTGACCAGATTAAAATAAAACAGTCCACGGAGAAAATAAGCCTCACCCAGAATCTGTTGCCTGAGGGCTGAATCCATTTCAATTTCAGGCACTTTTTCAAGCACAACATTCGCCCGGCTTATTCCCAGATACGATCCTTGCCAGATTCCTTCAAGGTAGGTGTTGGTAGATTGCAGGTTATATTGGTCAAACTGGTGAATATTGGGATCGTTTAGCGACTCTCTTGCATGACAGTCGTCGGAAGCGATGTCCTGTACAAGCCATAAATAACTGTTGTATTGGTTTACCTGCGTGAGGATGCTGTACACTGAATTTATGGCACTTACTGCGTCTTCACTGGTTTGGTAAAAATTATCGTAATAAATCCTGTGGGGAGTTAATTCCAGTTGCTTTTCACACGAAATCACCAACATAAGGAACAGGATGGCAGGAATAATAAATATCTTTTTCATTGCAATGTTGTTAAAAGTTCAAAATAACTCCGAGAATATAAGTTTTGGCAGAGGGATATCCTCCATAATCGTAGCCCATGCGGGTATTATCAAAGCCAAAACGGCTTACTTCAGGATCGAAACCTGTGTACTTTGTAAAGGTGAGCAGGTTTTCGCCGGTAACGTAAAAACGAGCATTGTCGAGACGCAAAGTTTTCATCCACGCGGCAGGCAAGTTGTAAGACAGGGTAATCACCTTAACCCGGATATAAGATCCATCCTCAAGATAACGATCCGACATTTTCAGGTAATCGGCATTGCGGTTAGCACGCGGAAATTCATTGCTTGGGTTCTCAGGAGTCCAACGGTTTAGCATATCAACCGAAGCATTCGAAAGCCCGTTTCCCGACTCCAGCTCAAAACGGTTGCTGTTGAGAATTTGATTGCCGTGCTGTCCCTGAATAAAAATGTCGAGCGTCAGGTTTCCATAAGAGAAAGTATTGTTCATCCCCCAGAAAAACTTAGGCAAAGCGTGTCCGATAATTTTTCTGTCGTTGGCATCTATCACGCCGTCATTGTTCTGATCAACGTACTTAAAATCGCCGGGGACATCTCCATATCGGGCGGCTTCTGAGGCTTCGTCAAGCTGCCAGATCCCATCTGCTTCCAGGCCAAAAAAGCTACCCATTTGTTCACCTTCCTGTATCACCGACCAGCTCCCGATCTTAAGTTTGTAGGTGTCATTATCTATGTAAAGTGTTTTTCCACCCAAATCGAGAATCCGGTTGTTGTTGAACGAAATATTAAAATCAGTATTCCATTTAAAACGGCCGATCAGGTTGGCTGTGCGCAAACTCAGTTCAACACCTGAGTTTTTCATGCTTCCAATATTTTCAAGATAAACGGGATATCCTGTGGTATAGGGAATTTCGGAGCTATACAACATGTCGATTGTTTTTTTGTAATAATAATCAGTGGTAAAGGCAATCCGGCTATCGAAAAAGCCCATGTCGAGTCCAACATCAAACTGGTTGGTAGTTTCCCATTTCAGGATATCGTTGCCCGGAACCTGAGGTGCAAACCCGAAAGCAGGCGATCCACCGTTAAAATAGTATTCTGTTCCTCCAATGGTTCTGATGTAGAAAAAGTCTGGAATGCGGTCGTTCCCGCTTTTGCCGTAGCTTAAACGTAGTTTAAGATCAGAAAAAACACCCGTTGATTTAACAAAATCCTCCTGTATTAAGCGCCAGGCGATGGCCACCGAAGGAAAAAACGCATACCTGTTGTTGCGGCCAAAACGCGACGAGCCATCCACCCGACCGGTAAAAGTGAGCAGGTAACGCTCCATCAGGTTATAATTAACACGACCCAGATAAGAAACAATGGCCGACTCGGCAAAACTGCTGTAGATGGTAGGCATGTCTTCAGCATTTTCGATACCGTAATATCCTAAAATGTCGTTCGGGAAATTGGTGGCGATATCGATAAAAGTACGGCTTGTATTTTTCTGAAAAGTGAAACCAGCCACAGCACTTATTTGATGAATCTGTCCAAACTTTTTCTGGTAGCTCAAAGTGTTCTCTGTGAGTAAGGTCTGTAAGTCGGTGGTAGCAAAACGGGCCTGTCCATCGTTA
>JGI11705J14877_10000037_pt1 | contig 78181 bp, 68 predicted proteins | sample Etolaghawater15m_FD_14877 | JGI IMG/M metagenome (IMG submission 14877) | reverse complement strand
TTTAAAGCTGTCCTTGTAGGTCTCGCGCAGTTGCGCTTTCTGTACCTTGCCCATGGTGTTGCGTGGCAGCGAGTCGACGAACACCACGCGCTTGGGCTGTTTGAAACGGGCCAGGGTGTCTTGCAACGGGTCGACGATATCGGCTTCAGCCAGTTCGCGGCTGCCATCGGTCACCACCACGGCGGTGACGCCCTCGCCGAAATCCGGGTGTGGCACGCCGATCACGGCCGATTCCTTGACCCCGGGGATGTCGTCGATGTGGCCCTCGATCTCCTTGGGGTAGATGTTGAAACCGCCGGAAATGATGAGGTCCTTGGCGCGGCCGACGATGCTGACGCGGCCCTCGTCGTCCATCACCGCCATGTCGCCGGTAATGAACCAGCCGTCGGCGCGAAACTCGGCCTCGGTCTTCTCCGGCATGCGCCAGTAGCCCTTGAATACGTTGGGCCCGGTCATTTCCAGCACGCCGGTTTCACCGCGCGCCAGTTGCTTGCCCTCGTCATCGGCAATGCGCACCTCGATGCCCGGCAGGGCGAAACCGACGGTGCCGGCCACGCGTTCACCGTCGTAGGGGTTGGAGGTGATCATGCCGGTTTCGGTCATGCCGTAGCGTTCCAGGATTCGATGGCCGGTGCGCGCCTCGAAGTCGCGGTGGGTTTCCGCCAGCAGCGGCGCCGAGCCGGAGATGAACAGGCGCATGCCGGCGCACAGTTCCCGGTGAATTCGGGGGTGTCGAGCAGGCGCGTGTAGAAGGTCGGTACGCCCATCATGACTGTCGATTCGGGTAGGCGTTCGAGCACCGCGTCAGCGCTGAACTTGCCCAGAAAATGTACCGGCGATGCGCCGAGCAGCGCGCAGTGCAGGGCGACGAACAGGCCGTGTACGTGAAAGATCGGCAGCGCGTGCAGCAGCACGTCGTTGGCGTCGTCCCATTGCCAGTAGTCGTGCAACACCTCGGCATTGGACTGCAGGTTGGCATGGCTGAGCATGGCGCCCTTGGAGCGCCCGGTGGTGCCGGAGGTGTACAGGATCGCGGCCAGATCGTCGGCCGCGCGCTGAACCACGCCCGGGTCGGCGTTGAGCGCATCGATGCCATCCAGCAGGTCGCCGTCGCCCGCACTGCCCAGCGTACGTACGTGCGGCACCTTGAGGCGTTCGGCCACGGTGGCCAGTTCCGCCTGCGCCGAAGGGCGGCATACGAACAGGCGTGGTTCGGCGTCGCCCATGAAATAGTCCACCTCGGCGGCGGTGTAGGCGGTGTTGAGCGGAATGTAGATGGCGCCGGCGCGCAGGCAGGCCAGGTATAACAGCACTGCCTCGGGCGACTTGTCGACCTGCACGATGATCCGGTCGCCCGGCGTAACGTCGAGTTCGAGCAGGCGGCTGTGCAGGCGTCCGCAGGCGGCATCGAGGTCGGCGTACATCAGGGTGTCGCGACCGGGGGTCAGCAGGAACGGGCGAGCGCCAGCGTGCTTGAAACGGTCGCCGGCCAGTCTCAGGTAGAGGTTGTCATTACTCATTTGGGGGTCACCACTCTTGGGTTACAACGCTGGTACTGGTTGGGATAGGGCAGTTCGACACCGAGTTCGGCGGCGGCATGCCAGGGCCAGCGTGGGTTGTAGAGCAGGCCGCGCGCGAGCGCCACGAGATCGGCCTGACCGTTTTGTAGAATCTGTTCCGCCTGTTGTGCGCCGGTGATGAGGCCGACCGCCATGGTCGTGATGCCCGTCGCCTTGCGCACGGCCTCGGCAAAGGGCACCTGGTAACCGGGGCCGACGCTGATGTGGGCCTTCGGGCTCAGCCCTGCCGACGACACGTCGATCCAGTCGCAGCCACGCTCGTGGAGTTTTTGCGCCAGCACCAGGGTTTGATCGAGATCCCAGCCGCCGGGCAGCCAGTCGGTCGCGGACAGGCGAATGCCCAGCGGTTTGCCAGTGGGCCATTCGGCGCGGCAGGCATCGAACACCTCCAGCACCAGGCGCATGCGGTTGTCGAGGTGACCGCCGTATTCATCCTCGCGCTGGTTACTCAGCGGTGACAGGAACTGGTGCAACAGGTAGCCGTGGGCGCCATGCAGTTCGATGGCGTCATAACCGGCGACCCCGGCGCGCCGCGTGGCGGCGGCAAAATCGTCGACGAGTTGCTTGATTTCATCGCGGGTGAGCGCACGTGGCGGGCTCTGGTCGTCGGCGAAGGATATGGCTGATGGGGCCACAGCCTGCCAACCGCCCTGCGCGGTGGTGAGCTGGCCCCCGCCCTGCCATGGCGGTGCACAGGATGCCTTGCGCCCGGCGTGTGCGATCTGTACCGCCATGGCCGCATCGCTATGGCGGCGGCAGAAATCGAGCAGCGGTTTCAGTGCCTCGGCCTGGCTGTCCTGCCACAGGCCCAGGCAATAAGGGGAGATGCGTCCGCGCGCCTCGACGCTGGTCATCTCCATGATCAACAGCCCGGCCCCGGACAATGCCAGGTTGCCGACATGCATCAGGTGCCAGTCACTGACATGGCCTGCGCTGCCTGAATACTGGCACATCGGCGATACGACGATACGGTTGCCGAGCTGCAGGTCGCGCAATGTCAGCGGTTGGAACAGGCGGGGTGTCGGCTGGCTCATGGTGTTGGCTATCTGTGTCTGGTTCGCGGTCAGGTTCATTCGCTTACGGATGGTCAATTACATTGCTGCTTGACAGTCATAATTATGAATTATAAATTATGAATTATCCAACGAGGCCGATCAATCCCAAAAAATGGCCCGTCAGTAACCAGGCAGATTCAGCACGACAACCCAGGCAGACAAACAGTATCAATCCAGCCGATGATTTCCCCGCTTGCCCAGCGCCCGCTTTACCTTGATGTTGCCGACCGTGTGCGCGAACTGATCTATACCCGCGTGCTCAATCCGGGTGACTGGATCGACGAGATCGAGCTGTCGGAGAAGCTGGGCATTAGCCGCACACCGCTGCGCGAGGCGCTCAAGGTGCTGAACCGCGAAAACCTGGTTGACCTGGTCTCGCGCAAGGGTTGCCGGGTCAAACAGCTGGACGACGAGGAGCTGCTGGAGCTGTTTCCGGTGATGGCCAGTCTCGAAGGTTTGTGCGCCAATCTGGCGGCGCAGAAGCTGGCTCCGGCCGACCTCAAGCGCCTGGAGAAGATTCATGCGCGCCTCGAGGCCCATGCCGCCGCCAGCGATGTGGATCACTACTACGAGGCCAATCGAGAGTTTCATCGCGCGATTCAGGAGCTGGCGGGCAATCGCTGGTTATCGAGTATCAGCGAAGAGCTGCGCAACGTACTGGTGCTGGCGCGCCACCGCCAGCTGACGGCCGAGGGACGCCTGCAGGCATCGTTGCATGAACATCGTGACATCATGGTCGCGCTGCGTGAAGGTGACGCCGAGGCCGCATCGAAGGCGATGTTCAACCACCTGTGCCGACAGGAAAAGGCCTTTAGAGAGGAATACGCGGGCAGCAACCGACTGCCGCCGCAGGAAGCCGCTCAGGGCTGAGCATAAAATACCTATAACACCACGATAACTACCAACACAAGATTGAGGAGACATAAACATGAAACTGAGCAAGACGATTACCGCCGCGGCGCTGGGCGCCGTCATGATGATGCCGGCCGCATCCCAGGCCGTGGACCTCAAGGCCTCGCACCAGTGGCCCGGCGGCAAGGGTGATATTCGCGACGAGATGGTGCAGATGATCGCCCGACACATGGAGGCCAACAATACCGGCGTGAGTATCCAGGTGTACCCCGGCAAGAGCCTGTTCAAACCCAAGGAGCAGTGGGGCGCGATGACCAAGGGCCGTCTCGATATCACGGCATTTCCGCTCGACTACGCGGCTGGCCGTCATCCCGAATTCAACCTGACGCTGATGCCGGGCCTGGTCAAGAACCACGATCACGCGGTGCGCCTCAACAGCTCGCCGTTCATGCAGAAGATCAAGGACATCATGGACGAGGCCGGGGTCATGGTGCTGGCCGATACCTGGCTGGCCGGGGGCTTCGTGTCCAAGGGCAAATGCGTGTTGGAACCGGATGACGTCAAGGGCATGAAATACCGCGCCGCTGGAAAAAGGTTTGAGCAAATGCTCGCGGCCGCCGGTGCGACCATCACCTCGATGCCGTCGTCCGAGATCTATTCCGGCCTGCAGACCGGCGTGCTTGACGGTGCAGTAACGTCGTCCTCGTCACTGGTGTCCTACCGCATCTACGAGCAGGTCAAGTGCCTGACCGCGCCGGGCGCCAACGCGCTGTGGGTCATGTACGAGCCGATCCTGATTGCGAAGAAAAGCTTCGACCGGCTAAGTCCGGCACAGCAGCTGGAGCTGATGAAGGCTGCTGGCAAGGCCGAGCAATACGCCACTGAACAGGCCAAAGTGGCGGATCAGAAGCTGGTCGACGCCTACCGGAACGCCGGGGTCGAAGTGGTTGAAATGACGTCCGAACAGGCCGCGATGTGGCGCAAGATCGCTGATACCTCGAGTTACAAGGCGTTCGCCGACGAGGTCAGGGGCGGGCGCGAACTGCTCGACATGGCGCTGGCTGTCGAATAACCCGTGATGTCGGTCCTCCGTCACCCCGGGAAGGGTGGCGGGGACCGTTTTCTCGATGCCGGACTCCAACACCAATACCCTGGTTAGCGGCTGCGTAAACATCTATGTGCGCGCGGTCGAGGGCCTGTCGAAACTGCTCGGTTATGTTGCCGCGCTGTTGCTGATCATCTCGGTCCTGGTCGTGTGCCAGATGGTCTTCAACCGCTTCGTGCTCAATCTGGCGACCTCGTGGCAAACCGAGTTCGTCACCTACGCATTGATTGCGTCGACCTTCCTCGGTGCACCGTGGGTGCTGCTGACACGCGGGCACGTCAATGTCGAGTTGATTCCCCTGATGCTTGGCCGCCGAGGCCGCTTCCTGATGGCCCTGTTCGCCTATCTCCTGGCCGCCATCCTGTGCATCGTGTTGACCTGGTACAGCGCGGAGTTCTGGTACGAGGCCTGGTACGGGCGCTGGACCTCCGACACCATCTGGGGGCCCAAGTTGTGGAAGGCCTATTTGTCGATGCCGATTGGTTTCTTCGCCATCAGCCTGCAATACATCGCCGATGTGGTGTGCCTGCTCAATGGCCGCGACCATCCTTTTGGCATCGATCCTGACAATCCGCCGGAGACATCCTGATGGATCCATTATCGCTGGGCGCACTGGCTGCGCTGTGCCTCATTGTTCTGTTGTTGACCGGCATGCCGGTGGCCTTCGCGCTGGGATTGACGGCGATTATTTTCCTGATTCTGCAGGATGGCGCCGGGGCCATGGTGGTGGTCGCCGAAACCCTGTTTGCTTCGCTGGATGAGTTTGCCCTGTTATCCATTCCGATGTTCCTGGTCATGGGCTCGGCGATCGCCGCATCGCGNGCGGGTGCCGACCTGTACGAGGCAATCGACCGCTGGTTGTACCGCGTGCCGGGCGGCCTGCTGATCTCCAATATAGGGGCCTGTGGCGTCTTTGCCGCGCTCACCGGTTCATCGCCGGCAACCTGTGCCGCCATTGGCAAGATGGGCATCCCCGAGATGCGCAAACGCGGTTACCCGGCCAGCCTGGCCACCGGTTCGATTGCCGCCGGGGGTACGCTGGGCATTCTCATTCCGCCATCGATCACCATGATTGTGTATGGCATCGCCACCGAAACCTCGATTGGCCGTCTGTTCGCTGCCGGGGTCATGCCCGGACTGATGCTGATCGGCCTGTTCATTGGCTGGTCGCTGTTCTACGCCAACATAAAAGGCTACCGCTTTACCGAGGAAGGCAAACATTTCAGCCTGCGCGACAAGCTGGTGATACTGCCCAAGGTACTGCCGTTCCTGATCATTATCGTGCTGGTGCTGTGGGCCCTTTATGGTGGCGTGGCGACTCCGTCCGAGGCCTCCGGCGTCGGCGCCATGGTGTGTATCCTGCTGGTCATGATCATCTACAAGGTGTGGCGCCCGGTCAAACTGTGGGACATCGTCAGCTCGGCGACCCGCGAATCGGTCATGCTGATGATGATCATCGGCATGGCCGGGCTGTTCAGCTACATGATGTCGAGCCTGTACATCACCCAGGGCATTGCCGAATTCATTGCCGCACAGGAGCTGAGCCCGTGGGTGTTGATGTTGTACATCAACGTGTTCCTGCTGGTGGCGGGTTTCTTCCTGCCGCCGGTTGCGGTCATTCTGATGACCTCGCCGACCCTGGTGCCCATCATTATGGATGCCGGTTTCGACCCGATCTGGTTCGGTGTCATGCTGACCCTGAACATGGAGGTCGGCCTGATCACGCCACCGGTGGGGCTTAATCTGTATGTCATCAATGGCATAGTGCCCGATGTCGATCTCAAGACGGTATTGATCGGCGCGTTGCCGTTCATGCTGTGTATTCTGCTCGGAATCGGCCTGTTGATCCTGTTTCCGCAGATTGCGCTATGGTTGCCGGACCTGTTGATGGGGCCAGCGCAGTAACGCAATATGCAGGTCAAGGCGTTGTTGTTCGATGTGTTTGGCACCTGTGTCGACTGGTATGGCAGCGTGTCGCGCGAACTGCAGCGCCATGCAACGGACATCGGTTGCGATGCCGATATCGCCGCCATGACCCTGGCCTGGCGCCAGGCCTACTTCGACGGCATGGCCGAGGTGCGTGCCGGGCGCGCGCCATGGCGCAAGGTCGATGACATCCACCGCGAGGCGCTCGACCGCCTGCTTGGCAGCCATGGCATGCAGGCACTGGATGAAGCAGCCAGAGCGCGGTTGAACCGTATATGGCACTATTTACAACCATGGCCGGATACCCGCCATGGTCTGCATGCCCTGCGCCAGGATCATTACATCGCAACCCTGTCCAATGGCAATCTCGAACTGCTGATCGATCTGGCGCGTTTTGGCGAATTGCCCTGGGATACGCTGTTTTGCTCCGACCTGTTCAAGGCCTTCAAACCCGATACCAGGACCTATCTCGGCGCATGCGGTTTGCTCGATCTGCGGGCGCAGGATGTCATGATGGTCGCCTGTCATCGCGGCGATCTGCAGGCAGCGGCGGCCTGCGGCCTGCAGACCGGTTTCGTGCATCGCCCCGCCGAGTTTGGTCATCATTATGCCGCCGACATAGCACAGCCCGGTGAGTTCACCCTGGTGGCCAAAGATTTCAATGACCTCGCCGAACAACTGGAGGCCGCCGCATGAACCCGCGCGGCTGGTTCGAGCGCCTGCTCGACAGTGTTGCCGATCACAGCCTGGAGCTGGTTCGGCTGAAACACCGTGACGGGCGGGTCGCTTCGGAGTCCGAATTGTGCCAGCGTCTCATCGAGGGTCAGGGCGAGGCCTCCAACATCGCCATCGCGCGCGAGATCCTGCAGCGCTGGCGCGATATGAACGAGGCGGCGCGGCTGGCCTTTCTCAACATGATCGCCATCGAGCTCGATCCGGACCCGGAGGAGATTCGCCAGGCCGCGGCCGATTACCGGCCCAAGGATCCTGACAGCCTGGCGCGCCTGATGGCGGTGGCGGAGCCGCCGCGACAGGAATTGTTCCGACGTCTTAACATGGCGCCTGACGGCACTGCGACGCTGGTGGGCATGCGCGAGTTTCTGCTCGGACGGCTGCGTCAGTATCCCGGCCTGCGCAACGTCGAGCGCGATCTGCACCACCTGCTCGGTTCGTGGTTCAATCGCGGCTTCCTGCGCCTGGAACGAATCGACTGGAACAGCCCGGCCGCAGTGCTGGAAAAGCTGATTCTTTACGAGGCTGTGCATCCGATGAAGGGTTGGGAAGACCTGCGCCGACGCCTGGCNGAGGACCGCCGCTGCTTCGCTTTCTTTCACCCGGCGCTGCCGCAGGACCCGCTCATTTTTGTCGAGGTCGCGCTGACCACCTCGNTAAGTGACGCCATCGCGCCATTGATCGATATATCGAGACCGGAAGACGATCCGGATCGGGCGAATACGGCGATCTTCTATTCCATCAATAACGCGTTGAAAGGATTACGCGGCATCAGTTTTGGTAACTTCCTGATTAAACAGGTCGTGACCGAACTGGTCAACGAGCTGCCGTCGATCAAGAATTTCGTCACCCTGTCCCCTATTCCGTTGATGCGCGGCAGCCTGACTGACCTGATGAAGAGCGATGTAGGCGGGCGCGTACGCGGCGACCTGTTTGACGTGCTGGGAGAGCGCATCAAGGCAGTGGAAAAAGCCAGTGGGCTGAAACAGCCGATGGAAGCGCTTGATGAACTTATCTGGGCTCCCCCGACTGAAAAAAACCGGGTCTTGATCCGCGAGGTCCTGGTGGAACTTGCCTTGTTTTACCTGACCCGAATGAAACGCGACGGGCAGGCCTTTGATCCGGTTGCGCACTTTCACCTGTCCAACGGGGCCCGTCTCGAGCGCATCAATGTGCAGGCCAATCGCAGCGAACGCGGATTGCTTGAATCGTGGAGCTGCATGGTGAATTACCGCTATCACAGCGATCACGTGGTGTCGAATCACGAGGCCTATGTCAGCAACGGCCAGATCGCCCTGTCTCCTGAGCTGGCGCGCCTCGGCGAACGCCTGCCGACGTGAAGACCTGTTCGACATGGATTTGATGACCTTGCTGGTGGCGGGTGCGGTCGCGGGCACTGCCGCCGGTCTGCTCGGGATCGGTGGTGGAGTCATCATCGTGCCGGTATTGTCGCTGGTGTTCGCGTCCGAGGGGGTGGATGAATCCATCATCATCAAGGTCGCGGTTGGTACCTCGCTGGCAACCATCGTCGTCACCGCCATATCCTCGATCTGGGCGCATCACCAACGCGGCGCGGTGCGCTGGCCGCTGGTTCGCCTGATGTCACCGGGGGTGGTTGCCGGTTCGTTGCTGGGGGCGTGGCTGGCGGACATCATACCCGCCTACTGGCTGACGCTGGGTTTCATTGTTTTTCTCATCGCTGTTTCCATGCAGATGGCGCTGGGAACGGTCGGTGCCGGACGCAGCCTGCCGGGACGCTGGGGGTTGTCGACCGTGTCATCCGTCGTGGGCTGTATCTCTGCGCTGATGGGCATAGGCGGCGGCGCGCTGCATGTGCCGTTCATGAGCTGGTGCGGCGTGCCGGTCAAGCAGGCTATCGCCACGGCGGCCGCCATCGGTTTTCCGCTGGCGTTGGCGTCCAGTGCCGGTTTCGTGTTGACGGGTCTGGATGAACCCCTGCTGCCTGCACACAGCCTGGGTTATATCAACCTGCCGGCCTTCGCCGGTATCGTCGCCGCCAGTATCCTGTTCGCACCGCTGGGCGCGCGGCTGGCGCACCAGTTACCGGACAAGATCATCAAACGGGTGTTTGCCGTCTTTCTGTTTTTGCTTGCCCTGCGCATGGCTTATACAATGCTGCTGTAACGGGCTTGTGGTTTGTCTTCGACGGATTTGACGCAGAGTATTGGTTGTGAGCGCCAGTCGTTTACCCTGCTTACGGTCCTTTTATCTCATTCGCGAGGTGAGCATGTTCAATATTCAGCAGTTGTGGCTATTAATTCTGGTGGCCGTGTTCGCCCTGTCGGGATGCGTGGGACAGCAAACCCGAATCAGCAGCAGCGTGGTCGACTACCTGTATCCTGAAAAATCGCAGACGCGGATAGAGCCATCGATCCCGCAATTGCAGGTACCGCTCAAGCTCGGCATAGCTTTTGTCCCGCACAGCAGCGGTCGTCGCGCGGGTCTCGGCCTGTGGTCGAGCCACGTGGGTGGTGGATCGTTGACGGAGGCGCTCATGGCTGATCTGCTCGACCGCGTTGCACGCAATTTCACCCATTACGAATTCGTCAGCGAGATAGAAATTGTACCGTCCAGTTACCTGCGGCCGGGTGGTGGTTTCGCTAATCTGGAGCAGATAAGGAGCCTGTATGGCATCGATGTCATTGCGCTGGTGTCCTACGATCAGGTTCAGTTCACCGATGAGGGGCTGCTGTCGCTGACCTACTGGACGCTGGTGGGCGCATACATTGTGAAAGGCGAGAAAAACGATACCAGCACCCTGATGGATACCGCCGTGTATGATATCGCCAGCCGCAAACTATTGTTTCGCGCACCCGGCAGCAACAACCTGCAAGGCCGTTCGACGCCGGTCAATCTGAGCGAGGAATTGCGCGCCGACAGCCGCAAGAGTTTCGAGATCGCGACCGAGGATATGATCAACAACCTCGATGGCGAGCTGGCAAAATTTCGCGACAAGATAAAGGCCGATCCGTCGAAGGCCAGGGTTATTTACCGTGAAGGCTATTCCGGCGGTGGCGCACTCGGCCTGTTCGCGTTGTTATCGCTGTTTGTGCTCGCTCTGGTCAAACGTCGCGGGCCTTGTTTCAGGCGTTTTGCTGCAGGTATTTCAGGATGGCGTCTTCGATCATTTCGATCTTGATGGGCTTGGAGACGAAATCGTTCATGCCAACCGCCAGGCATTCCTGAACGTCCTGACTGGTGGCGTTGGCAGTCATCGCCACAATGTATATGTCCGGGTTGCCGGTTGTGGCCTGACGGATTGCAGCGGTTGCTGTCAGGCCGTCCATTTCCGGCATGCGAACGTCCATGAACACCAGGTCGTAATGTTTCCTGCTTAGCGCATCCATCGCTTCCAGGCCGTTGCCTGCAACATCGGCGTGATGACCGTATTTCTCGATCATTTTACGCGCGATCAACTGGTTGACCGCGATGTCTTCAACGATCAGTACATGCAGCGGACGATCGCGTATCAAGCGGTTGCGCTCGGCGTCACTAGCCGGGGCGGGTGTCGTGCTCAGATTCGAATCGTGCCGGCGTAACGGCAGGGTGAACCAGAAACAACTGCCCTGCCCCAGCGTGCTGTCGACGCCGATTTTACCGCCCATGGCGCTGACCAGGCGTTCACTGATGGCCAGCCCCAGCCCCGAGCCGCCGTATTTGCTGGTTGTTGTATTGTCAATCTGCACGAAGCTTTCAAACAGGTTTTCCAGTTTGTTTTCGGCGATGCCAATACCGGAGTCTTCGACCTCGAAGCGCACCTCGGCGAGCGAGTCATGTTCGCTGAGCAGACGGATATTCAAAGCCACGTAACCCTGCTCGGTGAACTTCAGCGCGTTGCCCATCAGGTTCATCAGAACCTGGCGAATGCGTCCGCTGTCGCCAATGAAATTCCCGTTCAGCGTATCATCAAAAAGGTAGCGGAGTTCAAGGTTTTCGGCATTGAAGCGAGGTTGCAGAATTTCCAGCACCGAGTCGCTCAACTGGTGCAGATTGATATTGTTTTCTTCCAGCTCGATCTTGCGTGCTTCGAGTTTGGAGAAATCGAGTATGTCATTGATGATATTGAGCAGGGCGTCGCCTGAATCACGAATGACTTCCACCGAGTGTCGTTGTTCGGCATTCAGCGGGGTGTCTAGCAGCAGGCTGGTCATGCCGATTACACCGTTCATGGGGGTGCGAATCTCATGGCTCATGGTGGCAAGGAATTCCGACTTCGCCAGACTGGCCTGCTCCGCTTCGGTCTTGGCCTTGTGCAGATCTTCTTCGGTTTGTTTCTGCTTCCTGAGGGTGGTTAAAAAGCTGTTGAAGCCACGTACCAGATTGCCGATTTCATCGCTGCCGGGCACCGGCAGTGGTTTGTCCAGATCGTAATCCTGCTTTTGCAATTGCTGGTAACCGAGTATGACCTCACGCACCGGGCTGACCACATGGCGGGAAAAATACCATCCGGTGAATCCGACCACGGCGAAGGCGATCAGCAGTATCAGCGTCGTCATGTCACGAATGGGACCCACCCCGACGAGAAACGCACTTTGCGGAATGGCGCTGTAGATCGTCCATTGAAATTCGCTCAACTCAATGCCATGAACCAGGTAGTTCTCGTCCTGCCATTGAATGGTTTTCTGGTCGGGTGCACGATCGTGAATGTGCGCGATGATTGCATCGACGGGTCGACCGATCTGCCGACGATCGCGGCTATAGATGGTGCGACGCTTCTGGTCAACCAGAAAAATATCGGCGCGCGTCTGCTGTGTGACATCGGCGAAGTGCTGGTACAAATGCTCAACGCTGTAATTGACCATGAGCAGGCCAATGGGATAACGCTTGAGCGTTGTTCGATCGAGTTTGAATATGACCCGGGCAGCCGACAAAACATAGGGCGTGCCTGAGGCCTTGTTGACATTCGGTACTATTCCGGCCCAGTAGGTTTGTTTACCTGAGTCGATCGCGGCCTGCTTGATCTGTTGTTTTACCTGCTCGCGAATCTCCCTGACATTCAGGGTATCGCCGACATGGTAGTGTGCTCCGTTCTCGGAAAAAACATCGATCGAAACCAGCCCGCCAAGGTTGAGATAACCATTCAGGATGTAACCGATACGCGCGCGCGTGGCGAGCTGGGTAAAGGCGTCAGACTGGTTTTCCCTGTCATCGAGGGCGTTGGTGATTTCTTCCACGCCGGACAGGTTGGCCAGCAGGTTTTCCACCTGATCGAGTTGCAGTTCCAGGTAATTTTTTTCCTGGCGCAGATGGTTCAGCGCAAAATGGCTTTCTTCTTCAATCAACACCTGGCTTGAGGTCTGGTACGAGATGAGGCCCAGCGCCAGCAGTGGAAAAAAGCTGATCATCAGCAGCAGGCTGATGTACTTGACGGTGATACTGCGCCATGGATTCAGCATGCAAAGGACCTTGTGGCTGGTTTACAGCGACTCTTTGCTGATGATCCGGGTGCTGATCAGTGTGACCAACGGCAGTTGCTCGCCGCCAAGGGCGCGGTGCGCAAAAACCACGCCCTGGTAACCCTGCTCGGCAGGTTGCTGATCAACCGTCACCTGCAGGCTGCCATCACGAATGGCCTGAATGGCCTCGTCGAGTGCGTCATAGGCGGCGATCAACACATCGCTGCGCTGAACGGACTGGAGGTACTTGATTGCACCCAGGGCCATCATGTCGTTGGCGCAGAATATCGCGCCGATGCCCGGATGGGCGTCGAGTATTTGTCGCGTTACCTCGTAGCCCTCGTCGATCTTCCAGTGTGCCGTCTGCATGGCCACGATGGTCGTGTTTGGATTGTCTTCAAACGCCCTGAGCGCCCCGTTTTTTCGGTCGTCGGCGTTTTTTGCCTCGCGGATTCCCTCGATGATGGCGACCTCGGTCGGCGCCTCGATAAGTCTGGTCAGGGCCCGCACCGATTCGTAGGCGGCCTGCTCGTTATCCACGCTGATGAATGGAACATTGTGCAGCCCGACCTGGCGCGAGTATTCCGGATCCAGCTGGTTGTCGATATTGATCACGACAATGCCGCTATCCTGGGCCTTTTTCAGCACCGGAATCAGTTCGATGGAGTCGCCCGGTGCGATCACAATGGCGTCCACGGCATCGCTGATCAGCTCTTCAACAATGCCGATCTGTTGCTGGATGGAGGTCTCCTGAGCGGCGGTTTTGACCACCAGGGTTATCCCCAGATCCTGCTCTGCGCGGCGCGCCCCACGTTCCATTTCAATGAAAAATGGATTGGTCAGGGTTTTCATGACGAGAGCGATACGCGACTTGTCAGCATTCGCTTGAGTCTGGGCGGGTTTGGCCGTGTTGCTGCTGGCAGGTTGTGGGCTGTCAGAACAGGCGACCAGCATCAGCGCGCTAATTACAAGAACCAGCTTATACAGCGGTCGTTTGAGCAAAGTGTGGATACTGATCATGGTGATTTCCTCCATTAAGGCTGCGTGCGAACCACCATTCCAGGTGTCGTTAGAATGATTACCGGTGGTTTTGCAAGTATGGTAGGTATAGCAGAAATTTCAATCGATCGAGCCCAGCCATAGCCTTTAAACCCCGCACGGTTGCGCGCCGTCATGTGCGCGCTCGCGCAGCGCCGAGAGGCTCGGCTTCTGCAGGGCGATTTGCCTTGGGGTTTTTGCAGGGGGGAGCGAATCAGTCGGTTTTGGCCGGGATCGCAAACTCATTACCCGGAAAGCCCGCTTTCAGCAATGCCTCGAATTCCTCGGCAGGCAGCGGTTTCGCAAAGAAATATCCCTGCAGGTTGTGGCAGCCGTTGTTGACCAGGAACTCGACCTGCTGAGCGGTTTCCACCCCCTCCGCCAGCACCTTGCGGTTCAGGTTCTGCGACAGGCCGATAATCGTGCGTGTGATGGCGGCATCGTCTTCGTCATCCGGCAGGTCGCGTACAAAGGACTGGTCGATCTTGAGTTTATCGATGGGTAGTTTCTTGAGATAAGACAGCGATGAATAACCGGTGCCGAAGTCATCCAGTGCGAGTTGCACGCCGATACGGTTGATGCGGTTCAGCACCTTGATGGTTTGTTCCGGTTTTTCGATGAGCTGGCCCTCGGTCACTTCGAGTTCCAGCCATTCAGGATGAAAGCCGATTTCGTCGAGGGTATTCGACAGTACATCGACGAAATCAGGCTGTTTCAGTTGTTTCATGGCCAGGTTCAGCGCCAGCACACCGGGGCTCAGGCCCTGTTCGTACCAGGCCTTGACCTGTTGCATGGCGCTGCGCATGACCTGACGATCCATGTCGACGATCAATCCGCTGGCCTCGGCGATGGGTATGAAGATTGCCGGTGACATCATGCCGTTTTCCGGGTGCCGCCAGCGTACCAGCGCTTCCAGTCCAACCAGTTGATTGTTCGATGCATCGACCTGGGGTTGATAGTAAACCACCAGTTCGTCGTTTTTCAGTGCATTGCGCAGACCGCTCTCCAGCGACAGGCGCAGGAAGGCCTGTTCGGTCATTTCGCGGCTGTAGAAACGAAAGCCGTTGCGGCCATCGCGCTTGGCGTCGTACATGGCAGCATCGGCGTGTTTCAGCATGTCCTGTGCCGAATCACCGTTATCCGGATAGATGCTGATGCCGATACTGCAGCCGATATAGAATTCGCGCTCTTCGATGTAGATCGGGTCGCGCAGCGCGGCCAGCACCTTTTCCGCCAGACCCGATGCGTCCGCAACATAGCGCAGGCGCTCGATCATGATGGTGAATTCGTCACCGCCGAGGCGCGCCAGGGTGTCCTCTTCGCGTAAAACCTGTTGCAGACGCCGGGCGGTGATGCGTAGCACTTCATCGCCTACCTTGTGCCCGAGCGTGTCGTTGACCTCCTTGAAGTGATCGAGGTCGATGAACAGCAGCGCCATGCGCGTGTTACTTCGACGTGAGCGTTTCAGGGCCTGCTGCAGACGATCGTGGAACAGGTATCGGTTGGCCAACTGGGTCAGGGGGTCGTGATGCGCCTGGTATGCAGGGCGCCTTTCTGCCGCTTCAGGATGATACGAGAGCGTTTGATCGCCGCGATCATGTTGTTCATGCTGCCGGACAGGGCAAAGATCTCGCGCGATCCATGCAGCGGGATATTGCCGACGGGAATGCCGTCTTCATCGCTCTCAGTGATGACATTGACGATCTCTGACAGTGGGCGCAATACAAAATGGCGGATGAATGCGAACAGTGTCAGGATCATCAGCACGGCGATCACACCGGCATTGATCAGGGTGTGAACGATGATGTCGTTGAGCGCGGCCTCAAGGCTGCGGCCGGATGCGCATACGCTGATAGAACCGAGGTGGACATTTTCGTTGTCCAGGACGTCGTCGCTCTCGATATGGAAACAATCCTCGAACAGCCGGGCGTGATGAGCATTGTCGGGTTCGAAATCGATGATGGCCCCGGATTCATCACGAATCTTGCCGCTGACATAAGCGTCACTACCGGTAATTTTGCCCATGTTGTAATCGCGAATGACAATCGCAAAATGATTGTGTAACTCCATTTCATTGTGAATCAGCTGTTCATACTCGTTGACCGCGTACGCCGAGATCAGGCCGATGGTATTCTGCCGGATGGTTTGCAAGGTTTTATGCGTCTGCTCCTGTAATTCTTCAATCTGCTGCTGCCGCGTCATTGAATAGCTGAATGCGGCCTGAAGTCCCATGATCGTGGCGACTGTGACCACGATAATGAGCGCCAGGGTAAGGTACAGTGAGCGATGTCGGGGTGGTGAATTCAAGGCGTGGCCTTAATCGGTGATTCCCAGCACGTTGCGCTTGATCATTGGCAGTTTGTGCTCGATGTTGTCAGCCGAGATGGCCAGTATCGGCAGTTGCAGATGTTTTTCCACGGGTTTACCGCCGAGGTGATCGTGCAGTAGCTCAACGGCGTGCAGGCCCATCAGGTAGGGCTGCTGCATGGCCGACCCGACCAGCGTTCCCTGCGGTATAAGGTCGAGGAATACCGGTTCGGCGTCAAAGGTGATAAGCAGTATCTCCTTGTCACGTCCGCTGTCGCGGATGGCGTCCAGCGCGGCCTGGTAACGATCCGATCCCTGTAGCCAGATCGCGCGCAGATCGGCAAACAGATCAATCAGTTCGCGGCTATAGCGATAGGTTTCGGCATACGAAAAATCGACCTGCTGACGAATTGTGGCGCCATTAATACCTGCCTCTCGCATGGCCTGCATGAACCCGGCCGTGCGCGCCTGCCCATTCAGCCGCTTTTGTGGAATGGCAATGATGCCGACCCGGCCGTCCTGCCAGCCCCGCTTTTGCAGATGGTGCGCCAGCACTTTGCCTATCTGGTAGGCGCCGTCGCGGTTGTCCGAGGAGATATACGACACGTAGTCGCCACCATCCGTGCCGATGTCGGCAATGACCACCGGCACTCCGGCCTGCGCGGCAAGCTTGAGGATCGTGGCGCAGGCCGATGAGGTCGTGGGCGACACAATCAGGCCATCGATCCCCGAATTCAGCGCCTTGACGGTATTTTCCAGCTCACGCCTGGGTTCGTTGTGAGCGCTGTATACATCGAGCTGATAATTCAGCCCCTGTACCTTGTGTTCGATACCGCGCGCCATGATGGTCCAGAATGGAATGCGGGTATCGGATACCAGGTAGGCCAGACGAGCGCCCTGATTCTGGGCCTGAACGGCTTGCGATAAGGCCAATAGCAGCATGGCCAGACAGATGGATGAAAACAGGGGGCTGCGTGGCATGATGGTCCCTTGGTAATTTTTTTATCTGTAGACCAGTGAAATAGACCATGCCGGTCAATGCTTCAAGCGATTAAAGTTAAAATAGTAGGGTTTTTAGCCCTGCATAGACCTGCATCAAGCGGGCAGGCATCGAGGGAGTGGCGCAGGGGGCATACAGGGTGCAGGCTGACCGGCCACCGGAGGTGGCCGGTCACAGGGTTACAGCGATTTATGTGCACCGTCGCAAAATGGCGCATTCGCGGTGCGCTTGCAGCCGCACAGGTAGGCGGTTTCGGTTTTTTCTGCAATGAATGCCATCGGTTCGATGCCGCTGCCCTTGTGCGAGCCATCACAGAAGGGTTGATTCTTGCTGCGACCGCAGGCGCACCAGTAATAGGTTTCACCGGCCGTGACCTCGACCGCGAATGGGGCTTTTTGGGCGATAATGGCTTCGTTACTCATAGAGATTTCTCCTCGTTGGATTAAAAAAGGTAAAACTTACCACAGGCTGTCAGGTCCCAGCGGCACGATGCCAGAGGGATTCAGGGCCCTGATTGAGTAATACCCGGTCTTGATATGCTCGGCATTGACCGTTTCGGCTATGCCAGGCAATTGGTAAATTCGTTCGATATAAGATCTGATATTGGGGTAATCGCAGACCTGGCGACGATTGGTCTTGAACAGGCCATAGTAGGCCAGATCGAAGCGGATAAGGGTCACGAAGGCCCGTACATCGGCCTCGGTCAGGCGGTTGCCGACCAGGAAGTCCTGCCCCTCGAGACGTTGTTCGATGTAGTCAAGGCTGTCGAAAACATCCTGCACCGCGCGTTCATGCGCCACCTGGGTGGTGGCAAAACCGGCGCGGTAGACCCCGTTGTTGAAGTTGTCATACAGGCGTTCGTTGACCTCGTCGATGTGCGTTCTGAGGTCCGCTGGATACAGATCGATATCGGACTGCGCCAGATCAGCAAAGCCATCGTTGAACATGCGAACGATCTCGCTCGATTCGTTATTGACGATGGTGTGACGTTGCTTGTCCCACAGTATCGGCACCGTGATCTGGCCGGTGTAATCGGCGCGGGCGCGCAGGTACAGTTCGTATACATACTCGAAGCCGTACAGCGGTTCTGCATCCGCCCCTGGAAACGGGTTGTCCCTGTCGGCGAAGCGCCACACCTTCCTGCCCAGCCGTGGATCGACCACACTCACCGAGATCACGTCCTCCAGGCCCTTGAGCTTGCGCGCCATCAGGGTNCGACAGGCCCAGGGNCAGATCAGNGCGACGTACAGATGGTAGCGTCCCGGCTCGGCGATGAAGGCATTGTCGGGGGCCTTGTTGGCTGAAGTCTGAGGGATGATCCGGTGTCTGAAGCGCGATGCGTCGCGCACGAATCCACCCTCGTCATCGGTGCCCTGTACCGGGTCGAAGTCGCGTGCCCACTGGCCATTGATCAGCATCTTTTTCTCCGTTTCTACGATCGGCAAAAGGCCCCGCCAATCAGGCGGGGCCGTCTGGTCGGTTATCGATCAGGCCGTTACCGGCGCTGCGGCATAGCCGCGTTGGCGGCGCGAAATCAGTGAGCCAAGGCTCCAGGCGCCATCACCCAGAAGGGCCTGAACCAGCGCGCTCATGCTGAGGAATGCCGAGTATTCCCAGCCGCCGTGTTCATTGCTGAACAGCCAGCCATTGCCGCTATGTACCCACAGGCTGCCGAGCAGGATGGGGATCAGCGCCATCGCCACCAGGCGGGTCTGCACGCCGGCAATCAACAGCAGGCCACCCAGGATCTCGGCGCCCATGGTGGGGTAAGCCAGCCAGCCTGGCAAGCCCAGCGAGGCAAAGAAACCGGCGGTGCCGGCGGGCGTGAAGACCAGAACCTTGAGCAGGCCGTGGGCGACGAACATCACCCCCAGGGTCAGGCGTAGAACAAGGGCGGCATAAGGTGCGGTGCGAGTATCAATCATGTCATTTCTCCGGTTGGGTTTGGTTAAGGTGGGTACAGTATCCGGCCAAACAACAAGTTGAACAATACGGCTTATTGTGCAATAAGTGTCAACTAATAGTAGACAATAAGGGTGATTTATGGATCGTTTGAGTTGCATGCAGGCCTTCGTCAGCGTGGTCGAGGCCGGGGGCTTTTCCGAGGCCGCAAGGCGGCTCAAGGTATCCAAGGCGCTGGTCAGTAAACAGGTGGGGCAACTTGAGGACAGCCTGGGGGTGCGTCTGCTGCATCGCACGACGCGCCGGGTCAGTCCCAGCAGCAATGGCCGGGCCTATTATGAACAATGCAGGCCGTTGCTGGACGAACTCAACGCGCTGGATGCCTCGCTACGCTCGCGTGACCGCGACCTGGTCGGTGAATTGCGCATCACCGCGCCCACGACCTATGCCGAGATGCATGTCATGCCGGTGATCTCGGCTTACGCCAAGGCATACCCGCAGGTACGTATCCAGCTAGATCTGACCGACCGTTTCGTCAATCTGGTCGAGGAGCGTATCGACCTGGCGATCCGCATCGGCAAGCTCGAGGAATCATCACTGGTGTCGCGGCGGATCGGAGAAACCCGCATGTACCTGTGCGCTTCACCGCATTACCTGGTCAGTAATGGAATGCCGCAGGGATTGAATGAGTTGCAGGCGCATGCCTGCATCATCGACAGTAACCACCCGGATGGCAACGGGTGGCGCCTGCGTGACGCGCAGGGCGAGCAGGCCATCAAGGTCGATGACCACATTCAGGTCAACAATGCCGGGGCCGCGCGCGAGCTGGCGGTATCGGGTAACGGCATCGGTTTGTTGCCATCCTTTGCCGTTGATCGCGATATCGCCAATGGCCGATTGCAACGCGTGTTGCCGCAGTACAGTACCGAGCCGATCGGTATCTATGCCCTTTACCTGCACCGAAAACATCTGTCGCCCAAGGTGCGCAGCCTGCTCGACATGCTGACCGGGTGAAGGACGATCCAGGCGATCGTGGATTCAGCCGTTCGCTTTGAGTAGTTTCAGGTCCACCACCAGCGAGGTGAAGTCGGTGGCGTGCACGCGGGTCTGCTTGCCCATGCTGGTCGCTACCGCGCTTTTCTTCTGCACGTCGCTGATCGCGTTGACGATATCGTTGATGCGCGCGTTGACCTGGGTGCTGACCTCCTTCTGGCTTGAGGTGGCGGCGGCGACCTGGTCGTTCATCGAACGAATCGCGTTCACGGCCTCGGCGATGGCGCGTAGCGACTCGCTGGTTTTGCCCGACTGTTCGACCAGCTGCCCGGCCTGTTGCTGGCTCTTGTCCATGGTTTCAACGAATCCGCGTGTGCCGTCCTGAAAGGCCTCGATCATTTTCTTGACTTCTTGCGCCGAGCCCTGGGTCCGCGCGGCCAGGATACGCACCTCGTCGGCGACCACGGCGAAGCCCCGGCCCTGGTCTCCGGCGCGCGCCGCCTCGATGGCGGCGTTCAGCGCCAGCAGGTTGGTTTGTTCAGCGATGTCGTGGATGACGTTCAAGACCTTGGTGATATTGGCGCTGGATGCATTCAGCAGCTGGATGCGTTCGGCCCCATCGTGAATATCCTGCGCCAGCTGGTTGATTGACTGGATGTTATGTTCGATGACATCGCGTCCCTGCACGGCTTCCTCGCTGGCGCGTATGGCGCTGACCTGGGCCTGCCCGGACAGGTTGTCGATGCGCTCGACGGATTCGTTCATGACCTGCATCACCGAATTGATCTCGCTGGCGTGTTGTCGCTGGTTGGCGACGCCCTCTGCGGTTTCGCTAACGACCAGATTGGTGGCCTGGGCATAGGCCGAGATCAGCATGCCCTGTGACGATACCTTGCCCAGAACCTCGCCCAGTTCCTCGACAACGCGGTTGGTCATACGCGCGATATCGCCAATTTCATCGCCCGATGTGACCTCGACCTTATGCGACAAATCGCCATTGGCAATGCCCTGCAGGGTGTCGGCAAGCCGGGTGGCCGGGGTGATGACGTAGCGCCTGGCGCCAAAGATAAGCAGGGCCAGCAAAACGATATAACCCATACCAAACAGATAGTTGCGCCATTGCAGCTGGCGTGATTCGAGTAATTGCAGGGCCAGACGCTGCTCGTTGATGCGCTCGAAGGCTTGCATGTATTCATCGACCTTGCCATAGATGGCGGCGGCGGTGGCATCGAATTCCGCCATCAGCTTGTTGCCGCCATCGGCGCCGTGTTCGATATAGGCGTTGGCCATGCGTTGGCCGCTGTCGTAATAGGCCTGGTACAACGGCAGCAGGGCCTTGTATCTGGCGCTGTTTGCCGGGTCCAGACGCACCAGTTCGGCGACGGCCTTGCGCAACTCCTTCGCCGCGGCCTCGGCCTCGCGGAAGCCATCATCGAGACCATCGCGCCCGCGCGTGGCGCTGATGTCGGTCAGCCATTGCTGGGTCTGTATCACGCTGACCTGGACGAGGTGAAAATTGCGCGTCATCGGGGCGTTGATGTCGGCATTGGCGCGCATATCCGATTTGATTTGCCGGGTCAGGCCATCGACGACGAACATCTGCGCGATGAGCAAAGCGAGGAACAAGGCCGCGAACAGCCACAGTTTTTGCGAGATCCTGAGATTCTTCATACAGCAATCGTCTCCGATATATTAAAGAATTAGCGAATTCTAATAATAGTTGATCGAGTGCAAATTGCCGGTTGGAGCGATGAGCGGAGAAAAAATGTTCAACAGCGCGGCGTTCAGTCACTGCGTTGTTGTTCGCGGCTTACTGGTAGATCCAGTAGGTGACCTGTTGTGCGCGCAAAAACGCCTCTGCCTGAGCGCCATGTAACATCGCCAGTGTCGCCAGGATGCCGGCCTCGGTGCAGTTGGACGCGGCCACGGTGACGGAGCGCGGCGCATGCGGGTCCGGCCAGCCGGTTCGCGGGTTGAGGATGTGACCGTAGCGTAGGCCGTCTTTCTGCAGGAAGCGAAAGGCATCACCGCTGGTGGCCAGGGCGCCCTGATACAGCTGCAAGGTATCGACGGTCCGGCCCTGCTGATTGGGGCTCTCTATGCCCGTGTACCAGGGCTGTTGGGCGCTGCGCGGCCCACTGCAATGCAGGTCGCCACCGAAGTTGACCAGCACGGGGACATCTGCCTGCGCGTGCAACAGACCCAGTGTGCGGTCGACGGCATATTCCTTGCCGATGCCACCGAAGTCGATTTCCATGCCCTCGGCCAGACGCAGCTCGGGCTCGCGCCACGACACGCGCGGCCAGCCGATATGTTGCAGCAGGCGCTCAACGCTTGCGGCTGAGGGCAAACGGTCGCTGCCATCAAAGGTCCAGGCCTGACGCAAGATCCCTGAGGTGATATCGAACAGGCCATCGCTGATGTCGTAACAGTGCGCGGCGAAATCGAGCAGGCGTGCGGTTTCCTCGTCTACCTTGACGCTCTGGCCGGGTGAATGATTGATCCGATACACGATGTTGTCGTCGCGGTAGCGGCTGTATTTGGCCTCGATGCGGCGGGCCTCGTCAAAGGCGAGTTGAATCAGGTTGCGGGCGAGTTCGTCATCATGCGTTTCGATGAGTATCTCGCAGGGACTGGCCATGGCCTTGAACGAGCCTACCCGCAAGCTGTCTCTGCGCTGTAGCTCGAAATCCATGGATCAGGATGGTAGAAAATCAATGGGATAAGTGACCGTGGTCACATCGACCTTGCGGTTCTCAAAACGGAACCGTTTGATGCGCGCCAGCAGTCGGTTTTCCAGTTCTTCGTCACCGAGTTCGCTCGACAGCAGGCGGCAGTCGGTGATGGTGCCGTCGGCCGCAATGGTCAGCTCGACCACCACGCGGCCCTGCAACTTCGGGTTCTGGCGCAGCGCGCGATTGTAGATGCCGTAGATCGGGCCCTTGTTGGTCTGGAAGACCTTTTCGACCTCGTCGCGGCTGCGGCTCTTGAGGTTCTGTGGTTTTGCCGGAACTTTGGGTTTGGCTGCCTGTTGGGCCATGGCCGCCTCGGCGCCGGCGATGAGGCTGCTCTCGACTTCGGCGACCTGACGCTGGACCAGCTGCTGTTGGCTTTGGCGACGCGCCAGGTTGGCATCGGCAATACCGCCGCTACCAGTCTGCGAACGAGCGATGAGCTCGTCGGCCGCGCTGGTGATGGCCTCGGTCAGCGAGGTGATGCTGGAGATCGGGGCATCATCGAGATGGTCGAGATCGGCATGCTCACGCAGATCGGCCAGTTCATCACTGAATGCGAGTAACCCGGAACGCGCTGCTTTCTGCCGCGCGCTGCTGATCGGCGGCGGTTCGACGCTGGGCGGCGCGACGGGCTCAGGCTGCTTGGCCACGACCCTGGGCTCGATCTCGGGCGGTGTAACCGGTTCGGGTTTCTCCAGTGGGGGCGTGATTTTTTCCAGCTCTTTTACAGGTTTGGGCGCGGGTGGTTTGTCGAGTATCAGGCGAGCCAGTGTGGGCGCGACCTCGGCCAGTTCCTTGCGCTCAAGCTCGGCTACCTGCAGACGGTTTAACCATACCACCAGCATGATGAAAAACCCGATGGCCAGCAGGTTGAGGATCGTGAACAACCGGTCCTCATGGCCGCGCACCCACGGCAGGTTGAGTCTGACAACAGGATTAGGTAGCGCCATGATCAGCTATCGTTTTCTGCGGTTTTCTGGTTCACCGCCAGCGACAGGTCGGGATATCCGGCGCGCGCGCAGGTCATCATGATCTTCTTCAGCAGGGCGTAGGGAATCTCGCGATCACCCATGATTGTGACCCCTTTTTCCTGCAGGTCCTTGACCTGTTGCGCCGCGCTGCGCAGGGCCTGGTCGAGTGCGCTGATCGTAGTGCCAGGGGTTTGCAGGGCAGAGCTGACGCTGGCAATGATGTTGCCCTGCAGGCGTATATCGTGTGCATCGACAGCAATGACGAGATTCCGGGTCGGGGTCTGTTCAGACACCGAGTCGGGCAGCAGGATCTGCCTGGGCGATGGCAACACCTCGTCACTGGTGGCATTCACAAGCAGGAAGAAAACCAGGATGGTGAAGATGTCCATCAGCGAAATCATGTTCAGCGTGGCGTGACGCTGGGCGCCCCGGTTATGACGCTTGCGCATGCGCCGGGCGCGGCGTGTCTTCTTCATAACACCTCCACGGGTATGATCGCCGAGGCATCACCGATCGAGATGTCGGGAAACAATTCAGCGCGGGCGCGCCTGCCTTCGTGCAGCACGCTGAACGAGCGGCTGGCATCCATGACCTGGACCAGGTCGTCATAACGTGTGTCCTGTTCCGACAGTATGGTGATTTCGGTTTTGTCGGGGAAACGCGCCTTGACCTGCTTGAGCAAACGGTGCAGCTGGTTGAAATCGTGGCCGTTCGCATTGCGTTCGATGCGTTTGATCAGCCCGCCCCGGTTGTCGGCCAGCTCCAACGCCTGGGCGCGAATGGTCACGCGCAATTCCAGCGGTGGCTGTGCCGGGTCGTCCGCAGCCTGGGCGTCGGGCGAGGGCAGGTTGAGATCGAACACGGTGATATGGCTGAATACCGCGGTCATCAGTAAAAACGGCACCAGCACCACCATCAGGTTCATGAACGCGGTGATGTTGATCTCGGCCTGTTGGCGCGAGCGGCGATTGATCTTGCGATAGACGGGCATGGATCAGGACTTGTTCTTGTATTCCACCAGCGTGTTGACGAAACGCACGGTGGCCATTTCAAGGCTGTCGATGATCTCATTGGTCTTGGTCTGCAGGAAGCTATACAACAGCAACAGCGGGATCGCCACCATCAGGCCGAACGCGGTGGTGTTCATGGCCACCGAGATGCTGGTCGACAGGATCTCGGCTTTCATCGCCGGGTCGACCTGGGCGACGGCGGTAAAGGCCTTGATCAGGCCGATGATGGTGCCGAGCAGGCCCAGCAGGGTGGCGATATTGGCGAAGGTTGCCAGGTAGTGGGTGCGTTTCTCCAGGCGTGGGATGGCTTCGAGTATGCTCTCCTCCATCGACGCCTCGATATCGTCACGGCGGCGCGCGCTCTTATAGTGCGCCAGCCCCTGCAACAGGATATTGCTGACGGTGGAGTGGCTGTTGCGCGTGACATTGATGACCTCCTCCATATTGCCCTTTTCGAGCAGCGCCATGATGTGGTCGAGGGTGCGCTGGTTGCGTGTGCGGCAGGAGGTCAGGTAGATGAAGCGTTCAACGGAGATGGCGAGGCCAACCGCCAGTACCACGGTAATCGGATACATGAACGGGCCGCCGGACTGGAAGAAGCGGATGATGGTGTCGAGCATGATGTTTTCGGTCTCCTGATTTTTTAATCATTGCGGTCAGCTTGCGGCGGATTCATTGCTGTGAATCCGGGTAAAAGCTGTGGTAATAAAGCAAGCGGCGCTGGAATTGCGAGCGATTAAGCGATTGAAATGGCTCATCCATGACCGATTCAATCGGTGGCGGTGTCAGTTGCACGGGATTGATCGACTTCCATGGGATGATGTACAGCATGTTGGGCAGCTCCCGGTTGCCGATGACCTGGGTGCCCTGCATGTCGAGCTTGTCCTGTGCCGATGAGCCTGGCGCCATGAGCAGCAGGCTGACGGTCAGCGTGAGCCGGGTAATGTCTTTCACCTGTTTAACGGAGCACATCGTTGAACTCTTCCACTATTTCGTTTTTGGCGTAGCGATAAGGCAGCAGGTCTCCGAGCGCTTTCAGGCTGCCCTGAATGGATGCATCCCAGGCGCCTGAGGCCGCAATGCGATCGATATTCTTTTCATGGATCGAAATGGCTTTTTCTTCGAACGGATAGGCCTGCTCCTCGAGCAGGTAATTGTATTCTTCGAGTTCCTCGGCGTTGAGCTCGGGAGGCCGCTCCGACTGCAGCAGGGCACGCGCGAAACCGCGATAGATCTCGCCGATATGGTAGGTGGCCGAGGTCGTGACCTCGCTGACCTGGTAGCGAGCCGCGTCGCTGTAGGCCTGAAGTACCGCCTGCATGAGTTGTTTCTTGCGCTTGAGGCTGGAATCCAGCGGCACGGTAAGCTGAGCATCGACGAAATTGCGGTATTCACTGCTGGCCAGGGTGAGTGCCGCCAGCGCTGCCAGGTAGCGCGTAGCATCGCTGCGCGCCTCGCCTGCCCTGGCATCGAGCTCGACAACCTTTTTTAGCCAGGTTTGATGATTGGCCTTGTCGGCGCGGGATTCGTAAAAACTGGCAATGCGGTTGCTGTATTCGACCACGCGCGGATAGTTGGTCGGATAGGTCTTGATCCAGTCCGAATACACGTCGATTGCACGTGATGGCTGGTTGGCCTTTTCAAACAGTTCAGCGGCGCTGATGAGGGTTTGTGAACGTTCCTCGCCCTGCAACTGCTGGCCCTGGTTCAGCAGTTCTTCGGCCGCGCGCGCATGCTGGCCGAGTGAGCTGTAGGCCAGCGCCAGCTTTTCCGACACCCCGCGGCGCCATTTGTCCTGATCCGGATAGCGCTGTCGAAAATCTTCCAGCAGCGCGATGGCGGAACCCCAGTCGCGCAGCACGACATATTCGGTGGCCGCGTCGTACTGGGCGATGATTCGGGTCGGTGATTCAGGCACCTTTTCACCGACACGTTTGAAATGATCGGCGGCGGTGACGTGTTTGCCAGCCGCGCGCGCCTGCTCGGCCTGACGATAAATGGCCAGCGCAAGATTCTCGCGCATGCTCAGCGATTGCTGTTTTTCGTTGGGCAGCGCCTTGTCGAGGGCTGATTCGTAGGCCTCTTCCGCTTCGCCGAAGCGTGCCAGGCGGAACAGCGAATGCGCCCTGATGATGCGCGCATGCTGGCGCGTATCGCGTTCGGCGGTTTCGTTATCCACCAGCTTGACCGTTTCATTCAAGGCCGGTTCATAACGTGCCTGGTCATACAGCATTTCGATTGATTTGAGTAATACCAGTGCCGCGCGTTGATCGCCCGTGAAATGGTCGTGAAAGCGTATGGATGCCTGAATGATCTGTTCATCGATGTGTGTGGCCTGCTCGTCCTTGCTGGCGACGCGCAGATCGCGATAGGCCGTAATGGCGCTGTAGGCAGCCTCGGCGCTGTTGCTATGTGGTGCATAGTCATAAGCGGTCTTGTTGTATTCGACGATGGCCTGTTGCAGGTTGCCGGCATCGATCAGCGCTTCGGCGAGCAGGTAATTGATGTGATGGGCCTTGGGGTCTTTGGGAAAATCATCAAGCATGACCCGATAACTGCCCGCCGCGCGCTGGTAATCGGGGCGGGCCTTGCTGTCACGCGCCTGCGCATGATAATGAGTGGCGACATCGAACATGTGTCGGGTCAATATGGGTTGCAGTTTGATGCGATCACGGCTGCCCAGTTTGGCCCAGAATTCGCTGCGCTGGTTAAAGCGTTCGATGAAGTTGAGTTTTTGTTGCAACAGGTCGCCGATAAAGCCCGCCTCGGCGATGACCGAGATTGCGCGATCGTGTAACGTCGGCGCATAGGGCGACAGCGGGTGACGCTCACCGAAGGCGATGAAGATGTCAGCGGCATCGAGCGTGCGCTGTTTCTCGATGTAGGTTTGCCCGAGGCGACTGTATAACAGCGGCGTGAAACCAGGTGCGCGGCGACTGCTGAAAAAGTGGCCTATCGGGTCCTTGCCTGGCAGGTAGGAAAAACAGATCGCCGAGGCGCGGATCACATCATCGATGAGTTCACGCTCCAGCGGGTTGATGTCTAGCGACAGCTCGAACTCACGCACCTGGCGGCGTTTGTAACGATCGTTCAGCATCTGCATGAAGTTTTCCAGCGCCGGTTCGTAAGCCATCAGTTTGAGATGGCTCCAGCCCAGTTTGTACAGGGCTTTTTCAAAATAGATTGAACGTGGGTGATTGTTGACGATGTCCGCATAGGCCTCGGCGGCGTGTTCGTAATCAGCATCGACGAACAGGTGTTCGCCACGGCGGAACTGGATCTCGTCGATGAATTCCGATTGCGGGAACTCGCGCACCAGGCGGTCCATGATCGGCGCGGCGCCGTAGGTATTGGCATCCAGCGAATACGCCCGGGCAAGCTGGTATAACACCTGATCATTGTCGGGGTTGTCGGGGTAGTGTTTCAGGTACTGGTTGTAATGCAGGATGGCATGGAACGAATCCTGGTCGCCCTGGGCGATGACTTCCGGGTAAATCGACAACCGCTTCTGGATGCTCGCCTCCAGCTCCAGATCGGCCAGTCTACGCAACTCCGCGCCGGTGCCCTGGCCGAGAGGAATGATCTTGACCAGCTCGCGATAGCTGTTCAAAACCTCTTGACGTACCACATCGAAGCTCACCTGGGGGTGCGAGGAATCCTTGACCGGTTGCACCACCGCCAGTGTCCGTTCCTTTTCGATGATCATCTTGTCCCCGCCACAGGCCTGCAACAGCAGTATCAGGCCGAGTGTTAACAATGCGCGGCGACTCATGGCGTCACCTCTCGGGCAAGGATTTCATCGAGCACCCGTACATGTGAGTGGCGGGCGTTCAGATACAGTTTGTCGAGATGTTCGCGACGCAGCGACAGCGTTGCGGTGGCATGGTCATTGAGACGGCTGCCCTGATCTTGCAACAGCTTGTGTACCGTTTCGCGGTGACGATCAATGAGAGCCTGTTTGCTCTGCCCCTGTTTGTGCAGGCGTTGCAGGTCTTGCTGGCGCCGGGCCATCCCTTGCGGCAGTTTCGCCAGCTGTTCATCCAGCCGCTCTAGCATTTGATCAAGTTCGCCGAGTGTCTGTCGCGCGCTGTTCAGCCGGTCAGGAAGCGCCGTGCGCAGCTGGTAGTCGAGCACGCCTGCGAGCAGGCGATGGCGTTTGCGGTAGCGTGCCTGTGCGGTATCCGCCTGCAGGCGTTGCACGGACTGGTCGATGCGTTCGAGCAAGTGCAATTGACGTATCTCATCGGGGTTCGCCAGCGCTCGCGCTGATCGCGACGATTCGGTGTTTTGCAGGCGCTGCTTGAGCGTGCTTAGCCTGAGATGTAAATCGCCTGCCAGGCCGTCGCGACCAAGCTGCTGCAGTCTGGCATAACCGGCGTCGATGTCACTGCTCTGTTTTAGCATCGACCATTGCAGCACGGGTAATCGTCTGTGCCAGTCGAGTAGCATGTTGCGGATTCCGCTGAGCTCTTTGTATCGGCGTAAATCGCGCTGTAATTCTGGCTCGGCAAGCTTGTCGTACAGGTATGCGAACATGCCACTGGACGGTAATTTGATGTGTTTGAAACCCGCCATGCCGACAACCGGTATGTGGTTGGCGTTGAGGCTGTCGAGCAGGTGGCCCTTGCTGACCTCGATGATCGCGTTGTCGATTTCCTTTTGTAATTCGGCATAACGTGCAGCGGCCAGTTCGTAGTTGATGACGGCGACTTCGGGTTTGCCGAGTTTTTCATAGGCATGGGGAATCGCGGTCATTACTTCAAGGCTTGCCCGGTCTCGCTGATTGCGATCACGCAGCATAATCCAGTGCGCCAGGGCCTGATCCTGATTGCCACTGCGGCTGGCTGTCCAGCCTGCGGTTAACATCGCGGTGTTTGACAGTGGCCCGTTTTTTCGGATGCGACGAATGTGTTGGCCCGCGCTGTTAGTATCTCTCTTGCCCAGCGATATCAGCGCNAGCGCCATGTTGGCCTGNTCGGCCAGCGCCAGGTATTCTGGGTCGTCCAGCGCAAAGCGAACCATGTGATTGATCTGATCCAGCCATTTGCGCCCGATCTCCCAGTTTTCTGCCAGCGCGATGCCAAGCTCGTAATGCAGATAGGCCTGCCAGATGCTGTTGCGGGTGATCTTTTCGGCACGGTCGGCGGCGGCGCCGATTTGTTTTCTGTCCAGCGCTATTCTGGCCAGCAGGTATTGTTTTTCATCTTCGAGCTTGCCTGTGCCTGGCGCCATGGCATTGAGATGCGACAGGGCTTCGTTGATCTGGTCGCCGGCGAAGGCCAGGCGCGCCAGGCGGAGCAGCAGCTGCTCGCGCACTTCGCCCGCTACGGCGTTGCGCAAGGCCGTGGTATACACGGCATTTGCCGCTGCCGTCAGTTCGTATTCGTGCAGAATATCGCCGCGGACCTGTGCGGCGGCGGCTGTCGCGGGCGGGTTGGGCAGTGTGCCCAGCGCTTGAACCGTGTGGTTGCTGGCGTGCTCAAACAGCGCGGCGCCGGTTGTCAGCCGCGTCTGTTGTTCAGGCGGAATCGCGTAGCCTGTGCCTGTTATGCAGGCCATCAGCAGCATCAGGCCGCGTAGCAGCATGTGGCGGGAGGTTCTGCAACCAATGTGAAGCATCGCGATCAGGATACCTCAGTCCCACGTTGTAACCTGAATAACCGGTTCACTGGGCTTGTCCGGTGCGGTGACGCGTAATTCGACGAACAAGGCGCGAGCTTTCTTGTCGATCTCCAGTGGTTTGACATGGCGCGCCGGGTTGCCGGAGGCCTGGCGACCCAGCATGCGCGCGGTCATGCGGTGCCTGCCATTGACAAGGTTGCCCTGGTATAACGGCTGGATGGCGCCCGCGCGCAATGCGTCGAGTTCGAATGGCTTGTAGATATGGCTGGCTACGACCTGGTCGTCGATGAGCAGTTCAACCGATTCGAGCGCGAAATCGCCGGGTTTATCGAGGCTCAGGAATACATTCAGGCGGGTGTTGTCGGGAAACAGTAATTCCTTTTCCAGCGTCGCCAGATCCTGTTCCAGGCGGATGACATCTTGCTTTAGCGCGCCAATATCAGCGGATAGGGAATTGTTCGCCTCCGCAGCAGAGAGGTTGACAGTCCACATCAGTAGTGGAATGAGGAATATGATCAAAGGGTGTCTGTAGTTACGCATGAGAGTTCAACGCCAATCCGGAAATATCATTGGTAATCCGCCGTTTTGAGCCTGCCCGGTCGGTATTCTTATAAACCGGTCGTTGTAGTTATTCAGTGCCGTGGCTGGCGATTACCTGTCGCGGAGATTTCATTCTAACACCATAAAAACATCGCAGGCAGGGACTTTGGTCGTTTGAAACTTATTTTTGTTTTGTCCAATTGTAAACACGGGCGAACAGAGTACCGGGAACACATTAAGGCGCTGGATTACAGCGCCAAACAGCCATTCGGGGCCTGGCTGAAACGGGTTTGTGACCCGCTGGATGGCGCGTTCGGCGCGCCTAAATTGGCCTGAACACGGGTAACCTGGGTTTGCGCCGCGTTTTCGGGCTAAACCGAAAGCATCCACAGCGCCCGGCAGATTTTACCATTGCTGCTGGATTGCGCGTGCCAATCCTCTTTGACCGGTGTTCAATCGGTTGTTGNCAGGTANGCACTCGCTGCCAGCATCGGCACAATGCGCTACACTAGCAGCAACAAACACCACAGAGGAAAGGCCTCTCCCATGAATCCGGAAAAAGTCGTTTTTGGTTTTTTTATTGTATTGTCGCTCACCCTCAATTTCGGATTTTTTATCGGTGATATCGACGATCCGGATCACCATCATGTGTATGAATTGTTTGCGGTGCTGGTCGTCAACCTGATCGCCACCATTCTCAAGTTCGGTGACCGCAGTCAGTTGGGCGCGGTGCTGCTGGCCACCAGCCTGGCCGCCATGCTGCAACTGGTCGCCGCCGCGCTGGTGTGGACCGTTGCCGTGCATGTGACCGGTACAGGACTGACGCCGGCGGTCACGGCGAGTATCGTTTCGCTGTCGGGGGGCGCCATGCTGGCCAATGTGATTTCGGTCATATTGCTGATCATCGAAACGGTCATGCTGCGTCGCTAGATCACAGGCGCCACGATGGATAACATCGTTTACCTGATCTTCCGGCGCATGCGCCGGCCGTTGATTACCCTGTTGATGGTTTACTCGGTCACCATTCTCGGCCTGGTGCTGATACCCGGTGAGGATGCCGCCGGCAACACGCATTACATGAGTTTCTTCCATGCCTTTTATTTCGTCAGTTACACATCGACGACGATTGGCTTTGGCGAGATTCCGTTTGAGTTTACCGATGCCCAACGCCTGTGGGTGACCTTCGCCATGTATGCCGGCGTGATCGCCTGGCTGTATGCTATCGGCACGATCTTGACGCTGGTGCAGGATCAAACCTTTCAGCGGGCGCTGACCGAAAGCAAGCTGGCGCGGCATATTCGCCATCAGCGTGATCCGTTTTATATCGTGTGCGGATACGGCGAGACCGGGTCGGCGCTGGTGCGGGGTTTGACGGATGCCGGCCAGCATGTGGTGGTCATAGAGATTGACGAATTCCGCAGCAACATGATCCAGCTGGATAACCTGAGGCTGTATGTACCGTCGTTGCACGGTGATGCGCAAAAACCGGTTCACCTGCAGGATGCGGGTCTGCAAAGCCCCTATTGCCAGGCGGTGGTTGCGGTCACCAATGACAATGAAGCCAATCTCAAGATCGCGATTACCAGCAAGCTGCTGCATCCGCATATTCGTGTCATCTGCCGCGCCGATTCACATGATGTGGAAAAAAACATGGCGTCGTTCGGTACCGATTACATCATCGATCCCTTCGATACCTTTGCCACCTACCTGGCGATTTCCTTTCAGCTGCCCTGCCTGTATTTGTTGCAGGCCTGGCTGTTTTCGGGCGATGAGGCCGAACTGGAAGAGCCGATCTATCCGCCGCGTGACCGTCACTGGGTGGTGTGTGGTTATGGGCGCTTCGGCAAGGCGGTATACCATCGCTTGCGGCAGGAGGGGCTGGACGTGGTGGTGATCGAGGCCGAGCCGGATAATACCGGTATTCCGCCCGAGGGTGTGGTGCAGGGCCGGGGCACCGAGGCTGATACGCTGATCGAGGCCGGTATTGAACGCGCCTGCGGCCTGATTGCCGGCACCGATAACGACGCCAACAATCTGTCCATTGTGGTCACCGCGCGGGAGCTCAACGACGACCTGTTCTTCGTCGTGCGTCAGAACCACAGCGATAACAGCGCCATCATCGAAGCGGTCAAGGCCGATATCGTCATGCATCCGAGCAAAATCATTGCCGACAAGATTCGGGTTTTGCTCAACGCGCCGCTGCTGTACCAGTTCATATCCCTGGCCTATTACCAGGACAACGACTGGGCCTGCGAGCTGGTCGCCCGTATCTCGGCCGTGCTGGGGGATCGCGCGCCGGTCATCGAACAGGTGTGTATCAATGACGACCGCAGCCGGGCCGTTTCTCGTGTGCTGGCCAGGGGCGAAAACGTCAAGCTCGGTTGCGTGTTGCTCGACTCCTGGGACCGCCAGACCCGGCTCAACTGCATCGTGCTGCTGATGGAACGCCACAACGAGCGCAAATTACTGCCGTCCGAGGACACGGAACTCAAAAAGGGCGACCATTTGCTGATCTGCGGCGAGAGCAGTGCGTTCACGCGCCTGTTCTGGAACCTGCAACACGACAATATTCTCGACTACGTGCGTACCGGGCGGGTCACCCAGCAGGGCTGGTTGTGGCGCAAACTGGCGGGCAAAAAGCCGCGTTAGTCGGGCGCTTTGCGTTGTGTCGGTGCAGGTTCTCAAGCGTTAAACTGCAGCACCGCTTGAGCAACGATGGCATGGTTGCCGGTTGTCCGGAGTATTCAAGTATCAGCTCAGGAAATGCTAAGCATTGATTTATTGTCGACAATATTGGCGAGCATTGGTTGAACGCTGGCTTGCATATGCATATATTGTCGACAATTGAGTCATGGGGTTCTGGCATGAATGCTGTCCCGCTGTTTACCGAACAGCCAATAACTGCATCCGACAAGACGTTTTTTCGCCTGCGTGGTGACATCGTTGAAGGCACAATCGCGCCTGCATCGAAGCTCAGCGAGACCGAGTTGTCGACAAAATACCATGTCAGCCGTGCCTTGATCCGCGAGGCGATCAATCGCCTGGAATCCTGTCATCTGGTCGAGCGCCGGGCCAATGTCGGTGCGCGCGTGGTGTCGCTCAGCATCGAACGCCTGCTGGAGTTGTACCAGGTGCGCGAGGCGCTGGAAGGCATGGCCGCGCGGCTCGCGGCGTTGCACATGACCGATGATGAGATCGACGGGCTCAATGCGCTGTTGAATGCGCATTTTGAGACTCTGCAGGATGGCGATTCCTATTATCAGGAAGCCGGTGATGTCGATTTTCACTATCGCATCGTCCAGGGCAGCAAGAATCAGCACCTGATCTCGGTGCTCATCGATAGCCACTATCACCTGATTCGCATGTATCGTGTGCAGCTCGGCATGGTCGGGCCGCGTGTGAGTACAGCGTTTGAAGAACACCGGCGTGTCGCCGAGGCCATATCCAATCGTGATGCCGAACTGGCCGAAATGTTGATGCGCCGACACATACAGTACACCCGCAACAGTCTGCAGGCGCGGCTGTTGGCGGACAACGAATCCACCGCGAGGAAATGACAATGAGCGAAGCCATGAATAGCAAATACCGCAAGCCTCTGCCAGGCACAGATCTGGACTACTTCGATACCCGGGCCGCTGTCGAAGCGATCAAGCCGGGCGCCTACGAACAGTTGCCGTACACCTCGCGTGTGCTGGCCGAACAACTGGTGCGACGCTGCGATCCCGCGCTGCTGGACGACGCGCTGACCCAGATTATTGAAGAGCGGCGCGATATGGACTTCCCCTGGTACCCGGCGCGCGTGGTCTGCCACGACATCCTGGGCCAGACCGCGCTGGTCGACCTGGCCGGACTGCGCGACGCGATTGCCGACAAGGGCGGTGACCCGGCGGCGGTCAACCCGGTGGTGCCGACCCAGCTCATCGTCGATCATTCGCTGGCGGTCGAGGCCGCGGGTTTCGATCCCGACGCCTTTGAAAAGAACCGTGCAATCGAAGACCGACGTAACGAAGATCGTTTTCATTTCATCGACTGGACCAAAACCGCCTTCGACAATGTCGATGTGATTCCGGCCGGTAACGGCATCATGCACCAGATCAACCTGGAAAAGATGTCGCCGGTGATCCAGGCGCGCGATGGCGTGGCCTTCCCCGATACCTGTGTCGGCACCGATTCGCATACCCCGCATGTCGATTCGCTGGGTGTTATCGCCATCGGCGTGGGTGGTCTCGAGGCCGAAACCGTCATGCTGGGTCGTCCGACCATGATGCGCCTGCCCGAGATCGTCGGCGTCAAGCTGGCGGGCAAACGTCAGCCGGGCATCACTGCCACCGATATCGTGCTGGCCCTGACCGAATTCCTGCGCGCCGAAAAGGTGGTGTCGGCCTATCTCGAATTCTTTGGACCGGGCGCGCGCAGCCTGACCATTGGTGATCGTGCAACGATCTCGAATATGACGCCGGAGTTCGGCGCCTCTGCCGGCATGTTCTATATCGATGAACAGACCATCGCCTATCTCAAGCTGACCGGGCGCGATGCCGAGCAGGTGGAACTGGTTAAGAACTACGCCAAAACCACGGGGCTGTGGGCCGATGATCTGGCCGAGGCCAGATACGAACGCGTGCTGGAGTTCGACCTGTCCAAGGTCACGCGCAACATGGCCGGGCCGTCCAACCCGCACCGCCGTCTGCCGACCGCGTCGTTGAGCACGCGCGGTATCGCCGGCGAATGGGAGGAAAAAGAGGGTGAAATGCCGGATGGCGCGGTGATTATCGCCGCGATCACCAGTTGCACCAACACCTCCAACCCGCGGAACGTGGTGGCGGCCGCCCTGCTGGCCAAAAAAGCCAACGAACTGGGTCTCAAGCGCAAGCCCTGGGTCAAGAGTTCGTTTGCGCCGGGCTCCAAGGTCGCCAAGTTGTATCTGCAGGAATCGAAGTTATTGCCGGAACTGGAAAAGCTCGGCTTTGGCATAGTCGCCTACGCCTGCACCACCTGTAACGGCATGAGCGGCGCACTCGACCCGGCGATTCAGCAAGAGATCATCGATCGCGACCTGTATGCCACGGCGGTGCTGTCCGGTAATCGCAACTTCGACGGCCGTATTCATCCGTATGCCAAGCAGGCGTTTCTGGCATCTCCACCGCTGGTGGTGGCCTACGCCATCGCCGGTACGGTGCGGTTCGATATCGAGAAGGATGCGCTGGGCAAGGGCTGGGACGGCCAGCCGATCCGGCTCAAGGATATCTGGCCCAGCGATGAGGAGATCGACGAGATCATCGACAAACACGTCAAACCCGAGCAGTTCATCCAGATCTACGAGCCGATGTTCGATCTGGGCGCGCGCAAAAAGGCCGACAGCCCGCTGTATGACTGGCGTGCGCAAAGCACCTATATCCGCCGTCCGCCTTACTGGGAAGGCGCGTTGGCCGGTGAGCGATCACTCAAATGCATGCGCCCGCTGGCGGTGCTCGGCGACAACATCACCACCGATCACCTGTCGCCATCGAATGCGATTCTGCCGACCAGCGCCGCCGGTGAATACCTGGCTAAAATGGGCCTGCCCGAGGAAGACTTCAACTCGTACGCGACCCACCGCGGAGATCACCTGACCGCGCAGCGGGCAACCTTCGCCAATCCGAAGTTGTTGAACGAGATGTGCCGCGATGCCAATGGCGACATCATCCAGGGCTCGCTGGCGCGGGTCGAGCCGGAAGGCAAACAGATGCGCATGTGGGAAGCCATCGAAACCTATATGAACCGCCAGCAACCGTTGATCATCATCGCTGGCGCAGACTATGGTCAGGGCTCGTCGCGCGACTGGGCCGCCAAAGGGGTCCGATTGGCGGGTGTAGAGGCCATCGTGGCCGAGGGCTTTGAGCGTATTCACCGCACCAATCTGGTCGGTATGGGTGTGTTACCGCTGGAGTTCAAGGATGGCGAGACACGCCAGACCTATGCCATCGACGGCACCGAAACCTTTGATGTCATCGGTGAGCTGACCCCGCGTTGTGACATGACCGTCGTCATGCATCGCAGCAACGGTGACACGGTCAGAATCCCCGTGACCTGCCGCCTGGATACCGCCGAGGAGGTTTCGGTGTACGAGGCTGGCGGTGTGCTGCAGCGCTTTGCCCAGGACTTTCTTGAATCCAACGCGGCTTGAGGAGATCGGATCATGGCACATGTACCGCAGCTAAAGATTGCCGCCACCTACATGCGAGGCGGCACCAGCAAAGGCGTTTTTTTCAAGGTCGATGACCTGCCGCCCGCGGCGCAACAGCCGGGCGAGGCGCGTGACCGGTTATTGTTACGCGTCATCGGCAGCCCCGACCCCTATGCCAAACAGACCGACGGCATGGGTGGTGCGACCTCGTCGACGAGTAAAACCGTCATCCTCGCCAAAAGCGACAAGCCGGACCATGATGTCGATTATCTGTTCGGCCAGGTGTCCATCGACAAGCCATTCGTCGACTGGAGCGGTAACTGCGGCAACCTGAGCGCGGCGGTCGGCGCCTTTGCCGTGAGTAACGGGCTGGTCGATCCGTCACGCATCCCCGACAACGGTATCTGCGAGGTCCGTGTGTGGCAGGCCAATATTGGCAAGACCATTGTCAACCGGGTGCCAGTCACCAACGGTGAGGTTCAGGAAACCGGTGATTTCGAACTCGACGGGGTGACCTTCCCGGCGGCCGAGGTGGCCGTTGAATTCGTCAACCCGGTGGATGCCAGCGAGGCCATGTTTCCGACCGGCAATCTGGTGGATGATCTGGAGGTGCCTGGCGTCGGTACGCTCAAGGCGACCATGATCAACGCCGGCATCCCGACGATATTCGTGAATGCTGATGCCGTCGGTTACTCTGGCTGCGAATTACAGGAGGCGATCAATGGCGATGACAAGGCGCTGGCCATGTTTGAAACCATTCGCGCCTACGGTGCGCTGAAAATGGGCCTGATCGAGTCCGTCGAACAGGCCGCGACACGCCAGCACACCCCCAAGGTGGCGTTCGTCGCGCCAGCGGCCGACTACACGGCATCCAGCGGCAAGGCGATTGCGGCGGCTGATATCGATCTCAATGTGCGCGCCCTGTCGATGGGCAAGCTGCATCATGCCATGATGGGAACCGCGGCGGTGGCGATCGCCACGGCATCGGCCATTCCCGGTACCCTGGTCAACCTGGCTGCGGGCGGAGGTGAACGCAGCAGCGTGGTATTCGGGCATCCATCGGGCACGCTCAAGGTGGGCGCCGAGACGGCATTGGTCGATGGCGAGTGGAAGGTCAACAAGGTCATTATGAGCCGTAGCGCGCGGGTGTTGATGGAAGGCTTCGTGCGGATCCCGGGCGATTCGTTCTGATCGGCGAATGGATGGCGTTACTGGCGGCTGAGTAATCTGGGTATCTCGCTACCCGGCACCGGCGGTTGGCGATAATAGCCCTGGATGACATCGCAGCCTCGTTCGAGCAGGTAGCGTTGCTGCGACTCGGTTTCCACGCCCTCGGCAACGATGCGGATATCGAGGCTTTTGCCCATGCTGATGATCGCCTCGATGATGCGGCGATCCTTGTCATCCTTGTCGATATTGTCGATGAACGATTTGTCGATCTTGAGCTTCTGAATAGGNAGGTTTTTCATCTGGTTGAGTGATGAAAAACCCGTTCCAAAGTCATCCAGGGCGATGAGCACGCCCAGCGAACCCAGCTTGCACAGCTCTTCGATGCCCTGAATGCCCTGGTTCATGACCAGCAGTTCGGTAATCTCGATTTCCAGAAGATGTGCGGGGCAGGCATTGTTTTTCATTACCTTGTCGATCTGCTGGACAAAATTCTCTTTAAGCATGGAACTGGGGAAGTTGATCGATACCCTCGGCACGGCCAGATCCATGTCGAGCCAGGCCATGATTTGCTGGCATACCTCGTTGAACACATACAGGCTGATTTCGACGATCAGTTGCGATTGTTCGGCCACGGGTAGAAACTCGCCGGGCAATAGCTGCCCCTTGAGCGGATGATTCCAGCGCACCAGCGCTTCCAGCGATTCGATCGTGTCGCTGTCACCACTGAATTCCGGCTGGTAATAGACCTGCATTTCCTGATGCGCCAATGCCTCGCGCAGGCGTTGTTCCATCATCACCTTGCTGTAGATGCGATCGGCCAGTTTCTTTTCAAAATATTGAATGCTGTTTTTGCCCAGTGACTTGGCCTGGTACATGGCGATATCGGCGTTCTGCAGCAGAGCGTGGTAGTCCGAGGCATCGTCCGGGTACACGCTGATGCCGATACTGAAGCGCACCATGACATTGTGATTTTCGATATGCATGGGCGACTGAAAACTCATCAGCACCTTGTTGGCGATGTTGTTGACGTCGAGTTTGTTGGAAAAATTTTCAAGCATCAGGATGAACTCGTCGCCACCATGGCGAGCGACGATATCACCCTCACGCAGCAGTTTGCGAATGCGTTTGGTCACCTTGAGCAAAACCTTGTCGCCAAAATCGTGGCCGTAGCTGTCGTTGATGTCCTTGAAGTTGTCCATGTCGATGAACAGCAGGGCCAGCCGTTTGTGATTGCGGTCGGCATTACGAATGGCATGGCGCAGGTGTTTTTCCAGCAGCAGCCGATTCGGTAGCCCGGTCAGGGCGTCGTGGTGGGCGGCGGCCCACAAGATATCGTTCTGTTTCCGTTGCTTCAGGATCAGGGCAACCATGTTGGCGCACACGCGCAGCAGATTTTTCTGGAACTCCGTGGGCGAGGCGGTCTCAGAGTTGCTCAGGGCGAAGCTGCCAAGCGCCTTGCCTGTGCTGATGACAGGTTGCGACCAGCAGGAATCGATGCGGTATTGTCTGGCGATGGGGCGCACGGAAGACCACTTTGGATCTTTCCGGGTATTCGAAATATAAGTCGGCTGGCCGCTGAACACGGCGTGGCTGCAGGAACCATTGTTGGTCGATGGCGTCAGGCCCGACAGGTCGTCGATGAGTTGTTGCGGTGCGCTGGGCGCAGCCTCGACGTGCAGCCGGTTGTTCTCTTCATCGAGCAACATGATCGAGGCGATGGCATTTGGCGCCAGTTCCTCGGCACACAGACATAGTCTGTCAAGCAGTTGCTGGAAATCAACAACCCCTCTGACCATGTCTTCAAGAATCCGGTTTTGCAGACTGAGTAATTTATTCTGTGCGGTCGCATCGATTTCAACCGGCGATAGTCTGGATTTGCCGTCTGCCATGTATTGTTACTTCCCTAAGCCCGATTGGGCGCAGTATAGCGCCTGTATTACTCGGCCAACAATAATTCATGTCAATTTGTGGGGGCTAGAACAGCCCTTCGAGTTCGCTCAGGGATTGAATGGTATGGCTGGGTTTGTCACCCCAGTTATCCATTAACTGTTGCTCGCTGCGTTTCAGCCATACACCGTTCAGGCCGGCATTGCGGGCGCCGATAACGTCGAAGGCGTTGCCTGAGATCAGCCAGGTATCCCTGGCCGAGGCGCCGCTGCGCTCGAGGAAATGCAGGTAAACGGCCGGGTCTGGTTTGTATTTGCGTATTTCATCGACGCTGACGATATCCTTGAAATACTGGTTGATGGCATCGGCCTCGAACAGGCGCACTATATCTTCATAAGGCCCATTGGTCAGTGCATACAGGTGCAAATCGCNGCGCCGGTTGAGGGCCTGCAGACAAGGTACGACATCCTTGAATACCGGCAGGTTCTGGTAGCGCTTGATCAGACTGAAATACTGGTCCGAAGGCAGCTCTACAGCAAACGCCTGAATACAGTAATCGAGGGCGTTCGAGGTGCAGGTATAAAAAGGCTCGTAACGATCCATCATGCTGCGCCGGAACGAATACTCGAGCTGCTTGTCGCGCCACATCGTGGCAAAAGGCATGGCCTTTTGTTCGCCGATATAGGTCTTCAGCAGATCGACCATGCCATAGGTATTGATCAGGGTTCCGTAAACGTCAAATGCCAGCGTTGCCATGATTCAGAGTCCAGTAAATGATATGCAAAAAAAGAGCACGAAGACGCGATGGTCTTCGTGCTCTGTCTACACGACCTGACGGAACGATTACCGGTTTTCGCGGTTATCAATCAGGTTGTCGACCACGCTCGGGTCAGCCAGCGTCGAGGTGTCGCCGAGGCTGTCAAGCTCGTTGGCGGCGATCTTGCGCAGGATACGGCGCATGATCTTGCCGGAACGGGTCTTGGGCAGACCGGGCGCCCACTGGATCAGGTTGACCTTGGCGATCGGGCCGATTTCCTTGCGCACCAGCGCGACCAGGTCAGCCTTCAGTTGGTCGGACGGCTCGACACCTGACATCAGCGTGACATAGGCGTAGATGCCCTGGCCGGTCAGTTCGTGCGGGTAGCCGACGACGGCGGCCTCGGCAACCTGTTCGTGCAGCACCAGCGCCGATTCGATCTCAGCGGTCCCCAGACGGTGACCGGAGATGTTGAGAACGTCATCGACCCGGCCGGTGATCCAGTAATAGCCATCCTCGTCGCGACGGGCGCCGTCGCCGGTGAAGTAATAACCCTTGAACATGGCGAAGTAGGTTTCATAGAAACGCTTGTGATCGCCGTAAACCGAACGCATCATCGATGGCCATGGGCGCTTAATCGCCAGGTTGCCCTGGGCCGGATTGCCGGCAATCTCGTGGCCCTCGTCATCCAGCAGGACCGGCTCGACGCCGAAGAATGGGAAGGTCGCGGAACCGGGCTTGAGCGGTGTGGCGCCGGGAAGCGGCGTCAGCATGTGCGCGCCGGTTTCGGTCTGCCACCAGGTATCGACAATCGGGCAACGCTCTTCACCGACAACCTTGTAATACCACTCCCAGGCTTCCGGGTTGATGGGTTCGCCGACGGTGCCGAGCAGACGCAGTGAACTGCGCTGGGTTTTCTTGACCGGCTCATCGCCTGCGCCCATCAGTGAGCGTATCGCGGTGGGCGCGGTATAGAAGGTCGCCACGTTGTGCTTGTCGCAGACCTGCCAGAAACGCGAGATGTCGGGATAGGTTGGAATACCTTCGAACATCAGCGTGGTCGCGCCATTGGTCAGCGGGCCGTACACGATATAGCTGTGACCGGTGACCCAGCCGATGTCCGCGGTACACCAGTAGACCTCGCCGTCCTTGTAGTCGAACACCAACTTGTGGGTCATGGCGGCCTGTAGCAGGTAACCCGCGGTGGTGTGCAATACGCCCTTGGGTTTGCCGGTGGAGCCCGAGGTGTACAGGATGAACAGCGGATCATCCGCGTCCATGTCCTCGGCCGCACATTCGGCGGCGGCATCGGCCATCGCCTCGTGATACCAGACGTCGATCTTGTCATTCCACGCGACCGGATCGCCGCCGCGCTTGACCACGAGGCAGGTATGCACGTTGGGACAGGATGCCAGCGCCTTGTCGGCATTGGCCTTGAGCGGAACCCGTTTGCCACCGCGCATGGACTGATCGGAGGTGATGACGACCTGGCAGTCGGAATCGAGGATGCGATCTTTCAGTGCATCCGGTGAGAAACCGCCGAAAACAATGGAGTGAACCGCGCCGATGCGGGTACAGGCCAGCATGGCAACCGACGCTTCAGGGATCATCGGCATATAAATAGAGACGCGATCGCCCTTCTTGACGCCGCGCTGCTTGAGAACGTTGGCAAATTTACACACCTCGGCATGCAGCTCGCGGTAGGTAATCTTGCGATCCTCGTCGGGGCTGTCGCCTTCCCAGATGATGGCGACCTGGTCGCCGCGTGTATCGAGGTGACGATCGAGGCAGTTGTAGGATACGTTAAGCTTGCCGCCGAGGAACCATTGGATACCGAGGTTGGCTTCGTCGAAGCTCCACTCCTGCACCTTGTCCCATTTCTTTGACCAGGTCAGGTACTTGTCAGCCTGTTCGGCCCAGAATGTATCCGGGTCATCCAGCGACTGGCGGTACATGCTCTGGTACTGCTCCTGATTGATGTTGGCCTGTGCAGCGAAATCAGCCGGCACTGGATAGACGTGTTGTTCTGACATTTATATTCCTCCTGGGTGTATACGAAATTCTTACCGCCGAATAGCACCGCTACAGTGACACAGGGTCATTAAATTGCGACTGGTATCCGTCAGGGTCTTGTTGTGGTTGCTGAATCATACAACGACGGGTTTGACGCTTGAACTGATCAAACTCAAATGCGCGCGTCATAGTAGCGCAGCACACTATCACGAAAAACCCGAGTCGTGGAGACGAAGATTGGTTTTTTCAATAACCAATATTGTCTGCTGCCCGGGATACCGGTGGTCAGCATGAAAACCGTCGGATCGAATGCCCGAACGGGTCTGATCGCGAACCCATCAGGGAGCATCAGGCTGTCCAGCCAAGGACAGCACCTGCACTGCTCACCACCGCATGAGCTGGAGACCCATGCAGGTAAAACACGGTTGACTGCGCCCAAAAAAATGTTGCGGTGCACCTATCGATGGATTATGTTGCGCCACAGTCTTTCAGCATGGGCTCATCTGGGCTGCTAATAATCGATGGAAAACCTGCAACAACTGATCATAGACAGTCTCGAACTCCTGCTGCTCGGTATGGGCACGGTTTTCGTCATTCTGAGCATGCTGATTTTTCTGATTACCCTGGTCAGCAAGCTGGTTGCGAATTATCCGGACCAGCCGCCCGGTGGCCTGGTGCGCAAGCCGGTTACCGTCACCAGCAACCGCAATGCGAGTAGCGAGGCCGAGCTGATCGCGGTCATCAGTGCAGCGGTCGCCGCTTATCGCAAACGCCGCTAAAATTCGTCGCCATCGAATTCATATAGATTCCAAGAGATCGAACCATGACCAAACCCATTAAGCTTACAGACAACGTATTACGCGATGGTCACCAGTCCCTGTTCGCTACACGCATGCGCATCGAAGACATGTTGCCGATCGCAAAACAACTGGATGATATCGGTTTCTGGTCGCTTGAAACCTGGGGCGGCGCCACCTTCGATGCCTGTATCCGTTTTCTTGGCGAGGATCCCTGGGAGCGTTTGAGGCAGCTCAAGGCCGCCATGCCCAAAACGCCGCAGCAGATGCTGTTGCGCGGCCAGAATGGCCTTGGCTACCGCCACTATGCCGATGACGTCATCGAGAAATTCGTCGAGCGCTGCGCGGCCAATGGTATGGATGTGTTCCGTATCTTCGATGCCATGAATGACATGCGCAATATCGAAACCGCCGTGAAGGCGACCATCGCCGTCGACAAGCATGCCCAGGGAACCATTTCCTACACCCTGAGCCCGGTTCACACCACCGCCAAATGGCTGGATATGGCCAAAAAAATCGAGGACATGGGTTGTCATTCCATCTGTATCAAGGATATGGCCGGGCTACTGACGCCTTACATGGCCGAAGAGCTGATCACGGGCATCAAGGAAAAAACCGACCTGCCTATTGCCGTGCACAGCCATGCCACCACCGGCCTGTCGATCGCCACCCAGTTCAAGGCGGTTGAAGCGGGCGCCGATGTGATCGATACCACGATCTCGAGCATGAGCATGACCTACGGTCACTCGCCCACCGAGGCCATGGTGGCCATGTTCAAGGGCACTGAATACGACAGTGGGCTGGATATCGACAAGCTCGAAGAAATCGCCGCGTATTTTCGTGAAGTGCGCAAGAAATATGCGAAATTCGAAGGCGCCCTGAAGGGGGTCGATGCGCGCATTCTGGTCGCGCAGGTGCCTGGCGGCATGCTGACCAACCTGGAAAACCAGCTGCGCGATCAGGGCGCGAGCGATCGACTGGACGAGGTGTTGACGGAGATACCGGCCGTGCGCAAGGATCTTGGCTATATTCCGCTGGTGACGCCGACCTCGCAGATTGTCGGCACCCAGGCGGTCATCAACGTGCTGTCAGGCGAGCGCTACAAGTCGATTACCAAGGAAACCGCGGGCGTACTGCGCGGTGAATACGGAGCGACGGCCGCCCCTGTCAATGAGGAACTGCAGAAACGCGTGCTGGAAGATGGTGGCGAGGTCATTACCTGCCGACCGGCCGATCTGATCGAAGCGGAAATGGACAGGCTGACCGAAGAATTTCGCAAATTGGTCAAGGACGAAGGCATCAAGGTGGCGGACCAGGAAATCGATGATGTCCTGATCTATGCACAGTTTCCGCAGGTTGGGTTAAATTTTCTCAAGAACCGCAACAACCCCGATGCATTTGAACCCGCACCCGGCAGTGAGCCCGCTCCAGCCCCGGCTGCAGCGCCAGCAACGGCTGCGCCTGCGGATGGCGCTGCGGAACAGTTCCAGGTCAGTGTCAATGGCACCAGCTACGACGTGGTGGTGACCAGTGCGGGCGCCGTCACCCAGATCCAGCCTTCGGCGTCTGCTGCCGCGTCTGCTGCCACTGCGCCTGCAGCCGGCCGCGACATCGTCGCACCCATGGCGGGTACGGTCATTGATGTGCTGGTAGGCAATGGCGATTCGGTCAGTGATAATCAGCCGGTCATTATCATCGAGGCCATGAAGATGGAAACCGAGATTCGCGCTGACCAGGGCGGTACGGTGCAGGCCGTGCTCGTCAAGAAAGGCGAGGCCATCAAGGTCAGTCAACCCCTGCTCACCATCGCGTAGACACGGGTATGCGCGACGGTCTCCTCCAGCTCTGGTATTCGACAGGCCTGTACAATTTTAGCTTTGGCCAGGTGCTGATGATCGCCATCGGCTGCCTGCTTATCTTTCTGGCTATCAAGAAAGGCTTTGAACCCCTGTTGTTGTTGCCGATTGGATTTGGCGGCATTCTCGCCAATATTCCGGTGGCTGAAATCAGTGGCCCGGATGGCCTGCTCGGCATTCTTTACCACATGGGCATAGAGACCGGCATCTTTCCCCTGCTGATTTTCATGGGTGTCGGCGCCATGACCGATTTTGGGCCCTTGCTGGCGCGACCAAGCCTGATGATTCTGGGTGCGGCGGCCCAGTTCGGCATCTTCGTGACCCTGTTCGGCGCGATTCTGATGAATGTTATTCCGGGCATTGAATTTACCCTTGCCGACGCCTCGGCCATTGCCATCATCGGTGGGGCGGACGGGCCCACGGCTATTTTTCTCGCATCGCGGCTGGCGCCTGATCTGCTCGGCGCGATTGCGGTTGCGGCCTATTCCTACATGGCGCTGGTGCCGCTCATCCAGCCGCCCATCATGCGCCTGCTGACGACGGAAAAAGAGCGCGCCACCCAGATGAAACAATTGCGTCATGTGTCACGGGTCGAAAAGATACTGTTTCCATTGACCCTGTTAGGCGTCACCATTCTGCTGCTGCCGTCGGCGTCGCCACTGGTGGGCATGTTATGTTTCGGCAACCTGCTGAAGGAATCGGGCGTGGTTGAACGTCTGAGCAATACCGCGCAGAACGAGCTAATCAACATCGTGACAATTTTTCTCGGCCTGTCGGTCGGCTCCAAGCTGTCGGCCGATATGTTTCTGTCAGCGGAAACCCTCGGTATCCTGGCATTGGGCATTTTCGCCTTCTCGATTGGTACAGCGGCTGGCATCCTGATGGGCAAGGTCATGTACCGGGTGACCAACGGCGAGGTCAACCCCTTGATTGGCGCGGCCGGTGTGTCAGCCGTGCCGATGGCGGCGCGGGTGGCCAACAAGGTCGGCATGGAGGCCAACCCGCAGAATTTTCTGCTGATGCACGCCATGGGCCCCAACGTGGCCGGTGTAATCGGTTCAGCGGTGGCCGCCGGGGTGCTGCTGGCGATAGTCGGGTCGCCAGGCTAGATAAAAAAAACCAATTCATTTCTCATCGCCGCTGGCCTTTGCCTGGCCAACGGCGGAATGCCTCTTGTTTTTGACACCCGACTGTCTGAGTTTGCGAGCGATTGCGCGCGCCGCGTTTACCATCGCACTGGGTATTGTCATCGCGCAAAATTCCCAACCGGCAAGGGTAAAGACGAATCGCTGATTCGTTGGTAAATCCAGTCAAGCTTCTGGCGCGTGACATTGCGATTGTTGATGTGCTGCGGCGCGACCTCGACCAGCTGTCCTTGTACCCGTTCGGCAACCTTGAAGGTGAACACATAGTCTGGCTCCACGCCCATGCGCAGATCGGAGATGATGATGCTGTCCTGCTGTTGGGTAATCGAGAACTGGCCCTTGGAGAACCACATCAGGCGCGCCGCCGATGGCATGTTCTGCAGTCCGGGTATCAGTTCGTCGCGGCTGGCATGAAACTGCATCGCGGGTTTGCCCGGTGCGTCGAAAAATGACATGAACCCCTCGTAGTAGCCGCCTTCCACCCGAACGATGAAACGCCACAGCAGGCTGTTGAAAGGGGCTGGCGTCAGCGTGACCCGGTGTATTCCGGGCGCTAACTCGTCAAGATGCTGTTGAATTCGGTTGTGCATGATGTGTTGCGCCAGCAGCCCCCACAACAGGTACACAGTGCTTAACACGAGACCGGCCTGTAATATTCGCCGCGCTGTTGCGCCACGCGTCAGCAGCACCGCGATACAACCGATCAGTAAAGGCAGGCTGTACAGGGGGTCGATGATGAACACCGAGCCAATACCGAAAGGGTACTCGCTGAGCGGCCACAATAGCTGGGTGCCATAAATGGTGAGTGTATCGAGCAGGACATGGGTGACCAGACACAATGTGACCACTGCTGTCCAGGCCGCGGTCTGCTGCGCCGATGCCGGGTGCAATTTTCTTATCAGCCATACCAGCAGCGGTACCAGCGCTATAAAAACCAGTAGCGAATGGCTATAGCTGCGGTGGTAGGTGAAGCTGTCGACCGGGTTGCTGTAGCGCACCACGAAGTCCAGATCGGGCAGTACGCCCAGAAACGCTCCCCACAATGAGGCCTTGCGTCCGACCTGTTTGCCAATGACCGATTCGGCGATCGCCGAACCAAGCAAGGCCTGGGTAAATGAGTCCATCGCCGGGTATTTCCAATAGCGACTGTTTCAACTCGCCGGGCGGCTGTGTCGCGCCAGCGATTCGCCGCTGACGCCCCAGTTGTCGGGACTGACCTCTTCAATAATCACCCAGGTCGATGACGGTTTCTTGTCGAGCACGCGTGCGACGAGTTCGGTGGCCCCGCTGATCAATTCGGCCTTTTGCTCGGCGCTGATCGGCCCTTCGACCAGCTTGATGTTTATCAATGGCATGTTGTGCTCCTCAAGATATGTTGTTGGTCGACATTATGCGTGTGTTCGAGGTCGATACCAGACAGCTGTCGGCAACTGACCGTTTTCGCAGGCGGGCCGAAAAAGCACGTGAACGGGTCCCCGGCATTGCCCGGTGTAACAACCCTGCGCGGGCTAATCGATGGGGCGCTGTGGGTGCGGCAGCGGCATGGTTCTGCACCAAATCTCGTCATTTGAAAATCACTTCAACTATTTTGAAACAGGCGACTATAGTCAGTTGTGTATGTATTTAGGGTCCTGGATTTCGATGCAAAAAACCAGACGATGGACAGAAATCCACGAAATTCGTTAACCCGCAATCGAGCTAAGCGAACACGGTCGCCGCGAACCGGCACAGCAGCCATATTGGTATGAATCAGTTTCTCAAGTTGTTTCTTATATACCTGCTGCCGACGTTGGGGTTGTTATTTTTTGGCGGCTGGTTCACCTACTCCGGGGAGGTCGAGCGTGAGCTGCGCCGACTGCAGGATCTGGAACGCACCGAGGTCGTGCTGGGCGCTCGTGCAGTCGAACAGAACCTGCGCTTTCTCGTGAGCGAGGTCGCAATCATTGCCAATTCTCCGCTGCTGAGCCGGTTGTTTTCGCAGGATACCGCGGACAACCGCCAGCAACTGTCGCGATACTTCGCCGATATCGCCAGCCACCGCAACTTCTACCATCAGATTCGCTGGCTCGATGCAACTGGCCGCGAAAAGGTGCGGGTCGATGCCGACCAGGGGCTGGTCAGGATCATTCCAGCGCAGGAGTTGCAGGACAAATCAGGGCGTTATTACTTCACCGAGGCCAATTCGCTGGATGCCGGGCAAATCTATTTCTCGCGTTTCGACCTGAATATCGAACGCGGCGAAATCGAGATACCGCTTCGCCCCATGCTGAGAGTCGCCATGCCAGTATTCGACGATCAGCAACAGCGACAGGGCATTGCCATCATCAACTATGCCGGGATCAAGATCATCAACGATTTTGCGCAACAATTCGAGCGTGACAAGCTCAGCCATTCAATGTTGATCGATGGTTTCGGTTATTGGCTGCTGGGGCCGGACAAGGCCAATGAGTGGGGCTTCATGTTCGGAAATGACAAGGCCTTCTCGCACCGGTTCAGTGACGAATGGGCGGAGATCCAACGCAATGAGGCGGGACAGTTCATGACCGACAACGGCCTGTTCACCTACCGCAAACTGGCGCTCAACAATCGCGCATCGCTGGCAAAACCGGGCAATGTGCTGGTGGCCCTGTCGTTCGTGCCGATCGAGGATGTCGATGGTCTGGCAGTGCATGCAAAAATCAAGATCTGGGGTGCGGTGTTCATTCTTGTCATCCTCAGTATGGTCGGTATCTATTTCCTGTCCAGATCGATTGTTTCGGGTGAGGCTTATCGGCGCGAACTGGCGATTCAGGCGCATCAGCAACTGCTGCTGGAAAGCATGAGTGAGGGTGTTATCGGTGTCGATCCGCACGGCGATTGCACCTTCGTCAATCACTCGGCGCTGAACATGCTGGGTTATTCGCGAGACCACATGCTGGGAAAGAGGCTGCATCAGGTGGTGCATTACAAGTATGCGGATGGCAGCCCGTACCCGGCTGAAGAATGCCCGGTTTGCGGCAGTCTGGAGCACAACGAGGTTTACCGGGGCGAAGAATTTTACGTCACTCAACAGGGGCAAATGCTGCCGGTCGATGTGTTCTTTAATCCGGTTACGGATAGTGGCCAAATCATTGGCGGGGTAATCACCTTCCGCGATATCTCGTTTGAAATGAAAGCCAAGGACGAGATCTACCGACTCAGCAATTTCGACCGCATTACCAACCTGCCGAACCGGCGACTGGTTATAACGCAGCTGACCGAGGCCGTGAGCGAGTTGTTGAACAGCGGGCTGACGTCAGCACTGATCGTGCTCGACATTGATCGTTTCACCTATATCAATGATGCGCTCGGTTCACATAGCGGAAATTTCATCCTGTTGTCGCTTGCCGAGCGTTTCAAGCGCATGATTCGTAACAATGATCTGCTTGGGCGTATTGGCTCGGACGAATTCGCCATCTATCTGGATGACGTCGACGCGGAACAGACCCTGGCCTGGATCAATCGGCTGGTCGAGGCCATTTCGCAACCCTTCGACATCATGGGCAAAGATCTACAGGTTTCGTTATCGGTCGGCGTCTGCCTGTTGCCAGGGGATGCGAATAGTTCCGCCAAGGCCCTGCAGCACGCGCAAATCGCGATGACACGGGCGAAAGACGACCAGGTGAGGAAGGTGCAATTCTTCGATCCCGAGATGCAGTCATACTCGCTGCGCGTGACCCAAATGGAGCAGGCCCTGCGCAAGGCACTGACCAATGCGGAGTTTGAGCTGCATTTTCAGCCCCAGCTCAATCGCGCCCACGAACTGGTCGGCGCCGAGGCCCTGATTCGCTGGCGGGTGGCGGATGGCGGTCTGGTCTCCCCGGCTGAGTTCATTCCGGTGGCGGAGGATACCGGCCTGATCAAGGAAATCGATAAATGGGTGTTGGAACACGCCCTGCGGCAACGCCAGGTCTGGTTGGAGCAGTTTCCCGATCAGTCTTTTACCCTGGCGGTGAACCTGTCAGCCAAGCAGTTCAATTCACCTGACCTGATCGAGTTTGTGAACAATGCCTTGACTGAACATGCGCTCGACCCGTCGCTGATCGAGCTGGAGATCACCGAGCGCTCGATGATGGGTGACCCGTCGCTGGCCAAACAAATCATGAACGATCTGAAGGCCCTGGGGCTGAAGTTGTCTATCGATGATTTTGGAACGGGTTATTCCTCGCTGGTATACCTCAAGGATCTGCCTATCGATGTATTGAAGATCGACCAGTCATTCGTACGCGATATGGTCGATAGTCAGGGCTCGCAATCGATTGTGCGCGCCATGATCTCCATGGCCGATGCCCTGAACATGAAAACCATTGCCGAAGGTGTTGAAGAGCAGGTCCATCTCGACATGCTGGAAATGCTGCAATGCGATATATACCAGGGTTACTATTTCTCCCGGCCATTGTCGCAATCAGATTTCGAACAGTGGATGTTAAGCCGCTGCTGAGCGCGGGGCAAACGCATCAAAAATCATTGCTGACCTCGATCAGGTCGCTTTCTGTTACAAGCTCGCTGTAGCGATCCGTTTCGAGCAGTTCGATGCCGAGCCCGGACAGTGACCTGACCTGTTCTGCACTGTTGACCGGGTAGGCCGCCCAGCGCCATGGTCCGGACCATAATTCGGACTGCTTGCGCGGGCAGATATCGACATCCACAAACAGGAACCGGGGCGCCAGTGCCAGCGCCTTTTGGCGATTGTCCTCGTTCCAGTCGGGTAACACCCAACCCAGCGGCAGGTCAAGCTTGTCACGTGCATAAACCAGCGCATCGTATTCGAAGGATATGAGAATGCACTGGTGTTTGATCGGCTCCAGCGCCTTCATGGTCAGATCAATGGCGCGATCGCCAAAATGACCCAGTGCGCCCTCCTTGAGCTCAATGAAACATTGCACATCCGGCCATTGCCTGAGCAGTTCACTGAACTGCGCCAGTGAAGCGATGCGGCAGTGCTTGAACTCGCTGGCGAAACGTTCGGGATAGCCGGCTGACATGGCGCCAATGGCGCTGAAGTCATGTTCGGCGATGAACACCTGGCGTCCGGTCAGTTTGAGCAGATTGGCGTCATGACTGAGCACCGGCACACCGTCGGCGGTGATGTGGACATCGGTTTCAAGGTAATGAATGCCATGCTCAAGGCAATGTTTGAAGCCTTCAAGGCTGTTTTCGGGGTAACTAAGGGGCTGGCCTCTGTGGCCAATAAGCGATACGCGGCCTGTCATGGTTTCCTCCGGGTGGCTTGAGCACCATGGGATGTGGTGATTTAACACATAGTGTAGCGTTCAACAGGCCTTGTGCAAAAAAAAGCCTGCCGGGGATGGCAGGCTGTAGTCAATGCAGCGGTTGGTTTATTCCCGGTTCGTCGCTGCGCACGACCGGCGACTAAAGTGCGGGCCTAATTCATATAGGCGATGGCCTCTTCCCCCGGATTGGGCAGACCGGCCATTTTCCACAAGCGCAGGCAGCTACCGAACTGACGTTTCAGCAGGGCCTTGTCGAGGCCGACCGTTTTACATACCGTGCGCATTGGAGGCAGTGCGCCGAGGGTCAGGTATTTTTCGCGCAACAGTTCGATAAGTTGCCAGTGCTTGTCGCTCAGCTCAAAGCCATCTTCGAGCGCGCGCAGGCGGGTGAATTCGCGGTCCCATTCGTGGGCATCAACCAGAAAGCCATCCTCGTCGAGCAGGTGAAAATTCTGATAGTCATCGGGCCGTTGGGCCTGCTGTTGTGGGTAAATCATGTTGTTGTGGTCTCCGCTTCTCCTCCAGGGATTTTCATTCTAGCCATCAACGATATTAATAAAAATAATAAATATTGATTCAATATCAAATTAAGTGATATAAAAACGTATGGAATTCAAACAGCTTCAAACCATGCTGGCGCTGGTCAATAACGATTTCAGCGTGTCGCGCACCGCGCAGAAGCTGTTTCTGGTGCAATCGGCCGTGTCACAACAAATGATTCGTCTGGAACAGGAACTGGAAGCCGACATCTTCGTACGCAAGGGCAAACGCCTGACCGGACTGACTGAATTTGGTGAAGCGGTTGTGAAGGAAGCCAGCCGCGCCCTGCGCGCCATGAACAATATTCGCTCGTTGGCCGAGGATGCCCTCAATGATGCCCAGGGCATTCTGCGCATCGGATGTACCCATACCCAGGCGCGGTACATGTTGCCGTCGGTGATTCGCGCCTTCAACAAGGCCTATCCGGGTATTGAGCTGCAGATCCATCAAGGGAATCCGCGCCAGCTGGTAATCTGGGCTGAACATGACGAGGTCGATTTTTCCATCTGCACCGAGGAACTGGCCCAGTCAGGTCAGTTGCAGAGTATCCCCTGCTATCGCTGGAATCGCTGCCTGATCACGCCGCCTGGACATCCGCTGCTGGCCAAACAGGCCATCTCGCTGGAGGATCTATGCGAATACCCGATCATCACCTACGTGCTGGGTTTTACCGGGCGCAAGCATTTCAATGAACGTTTCGCCAGCGCCGGGCTCAAGCCGGATATAGTGCTCAGCGCGGCCGATACCGATATCATCAAGGCCTACGTGCAGGATGGACTGGGCATCGGCGTCATCGCCGGCATGGCCTATGATGCATCCACCGATACGCAATGGGGCGCTCGCGACCTGTCGCATCTGTTTGGCTGGGAAACCACCCGCATCGCCTATCAGAAAAACAAGATCATTCGACGTTATCAGCAGACCTTTATCGAGCTTTTCCTGCAGCGGGTGAACGGTGATGACAGTGGCCGCATCCAGGCCGTCACTCCGAACTGATCTTGCCGCGCAGTTCTTTCTTGCGCCCCTGCCGGGTCTTGCTGTCGAGGCGCTGTTTTTGCGAGGATCGGGTCGGTTTGGTGGCGATGCGGGTACGCTGCGTGTGGGCCACGCTCTGAATCAGTTGTTGCAGCCGTTGCAGTGCATCGGCACGATTTTTTTCCTGGCTGCGAAAGCGTTGCGCCTTGATGATGATGACACCGTCGCGACTGATGCGGCTGTCGGACAGGTTGAGCAGGCGTTGTTTGTAGAAATCGGGCAGTGACGATGCGTTGATGTCGAAACGACAATGTATGGCGGTCGAAACCTTGTTGACATTCTGCCCGCCCGCGCCTTGCGCACGGATGGCCGTTAGCTCGATCTCATTGTCGGGCAGGGTCACATTGCGTGAAATGATCATGCGCGCATGGTACGCGCCTGCATCATCAATTCAACCCTCCGCCGGATTGCGCTAGAATCCATGCCCTGTTTTCTTCCGATAACCGATTTCATTCATGAGTAACCCATTTCAGGAGCAACTGCTCAAGGCCGGCCTGGTCAGCAAGGAGCAGGTCAACAAGGCTAACAAGGAAAAGCGCCAGCAAGGCAAGCAACAACGTCAGCAGGGCAAGAAAAAGCCGGTGCTCGACGAAAAGGCGCTAAAGCTCAAGCAACAGGCCGAAAAAAAGGCCGAACGCGATCGCGAGCTAAACCGTAAGAAGGACGAACAGGCGCGTCTGCGTGCGTTATCCAATGAGATCAACGACCTGGTGCGCAGCAACCGCATTGAACGCGGCAAGGATTGCGAGCTGGCCTATAACTTTGAACACCAGGGCAAGATCAAACGCCTGTATATCAACGCATCGATGAAAAAGGATTTGCAGGCAGGTAAATTGGGCATCGCACGCATCGAAGGCAACTACGAACTGGTACCGCAATCGGTGGCGTACAAGATTCGTGAGCGCAACGAAAAACGCGTGGTGATCTTTGATCCGGCTGCCGATCAGGTCGACGAGGACGATCCGTACAAGGATTATCAGGTGCCGGATGATCTGATGTGGTAGGGCGTTGAATCGCCCTCGCCGATCAGAAGAATACCAGATAGATCAGACCGCCCAGAGCGGCGAATTTGGTCGCCACATACAGCGGTTTATTCCAGCGTTTGAAGGCCTTCATGAAGGCCTTGTAATGATTGAGATATACGCCGAGTTTGTTGCCAATGCCTGACTTGCTGGGGTCGGTGTTGTCGACCCGGAACAGGCCGTTGAAGAACGCCCCGAAACCGGAGTAAAGGGTTTGCAGCCACTTGATGCGCAATGGACGTTCAATGTCCGTCATCAGGATGATGCGCGGCTTGTCACTGTCGTTATAGGCGTAGTGATAATAGGTCTCGTCGAACAACACGCTCTCTCCATCGCGCCACGCCACATGGTCGCCATTGATCATGATGCCCGACTGCTCAGAGTTGGGCGTCACCAGTCCCAGTGAATAGCGCAGCGTAAACGCGAATGGATCGTGGTGCCCGTTGATGGTTTTGCCGGGATTCAGGCAGGCGAACAGCGCCATCTTCATGTTGGGCAGCTGGTCGAGCAGAGCCATGGTTTTCGGCGCCAGGCTATACGCCGAGGGAATATCGTTGTTGAACGACTTCAGATAAAAGCTGGTCCAGCGTCCATTCTTGTAAAAGCTGCTGGCAGGCAGGTCATCCTTGGCCGTCAGGTAGCCGTTTTCAAATAGTGCCGCAGCCTCGTCACGAATGTCCTGCCAGTTATCTTCAATGATCTTCAGCTCAGGGAAGTGGCGGGTTTCGACGAACGCCGTGGTCGGCACCTTGGAGAGCAGGTAGGCCGGAATATTGAACGGCACCATAAACACCGAAAAATCGCTGAGATGGCGCAGCAGCGGGAAGGTCACGCGGTTGCGCAGGCGAACGAAGGTCAGGCTGGCCAGGTAGACGGCAAAAAGGACGGTTAAGGTATTCATGGCGGTGCATTCTACACCGGCTTTGCTGGCGCAAGCTACGGCCCTGAATGCGAAGTTTGTCGACAGTGTCGATTCGGCACCGACGCGATATACAACGGAGGCAAGGATCGGACCGACACAAACGGCCAGCCTCTCATCGGCCTGGGTGGACCTGAGATATCACTTGACGTGACAGGTCAGGCAAATCGTTGAGTTATCGCTGATGACGCGCAGAAATGACGGAATAAAACGGCCGTCACCGCCATCGACACCGTGTGGGTCGTGGCAGGATGCGCATTCGACCCTGGCCCCATTGCCCCTGTCATACAGCCTGATCTCGTTGCTATCGGGTCGGTTGTCGCCGTCCAGGTCAAAGAAAGACAGGTTGTTTGCATTCGACAGGCCGGGTTGGAAATCATAGATAGCAGGGTCTGGATACTGCACCCCGACCGGATGATCGTTGCTCAGATCGGTGCCGAGTATGAAGGCCGAGAACTCCGGAATGCCGAACTGGTTGTTGTTGTTATGGCATTCCATGCAGGTGCCGCCTTGTTCGCCGGTGTTGCCTTCATTACCCAGCGGCGAGTGAAAGCACGGGCTGTTGCCACAGTTGACGCCGAAGCCCATCTGCAGAAATGAATCAACATTGTTCCAGGCATTTAAAAAACTGTTGCTGACGGCGGTTTCCTGGTTCTTGTCGTAGAGTCCAGAGCCCGGCATGTTGATGATTGAATCGACTGGCAGGCTGCCGTCGTGGCAGGACAGGCAGGTCAGCGAGGCATCGCCTGGATTGGCGGCAACCTGGGTCAGGCTCTGGCTGGAATAACTGGTATAAGAATTGGCGGGGTTGACTGTTCGGTTCCACAGCGGCGCCTGCAGTTGCGAGCTGGCGCCGTGTGGCGTGTGGCAGTACACGCAGACCTGTGCATACTGGTTGCGATAGGCATTCATGGCGAAACCGAATCCAGATGAGATGAAGGACTGGGTCAGGTTGTGCCGGGTATTGACGATACTGCCCGAGTTGGTGGCGCGGGTGTATTCGCCAGCACCGGGAAAACCCGGTGGTGACCAGTCGCCCGCCAGACTGGCGCCGGATAGCGACACCACCACTGCAATCCCCGCCCCGCACAGCACACGGCGAAAGGTAATCTCGGTTTGATGCGACCCTGAATATGCCACGTTTTTACCCCTCGATCGCTCATTGGCGACTTAATCGAACTGATTTATTCCTCCTTTGCCCATTGCTGAATCAGCGCCGCGCCTTCTTTTTCACTCACAAGGCGGAACACGTCGACCTTGCGGTGAAGCTGGTCAGTGACGTAAATGCGCTGGGTCTCGTCGGCGCTGATGCCTGAAATCAGGCGGTAGTTACCCGGCAGGTTGTTGTCATTGATGCTGCCAACCGGTAACAGCAATTCGCCGCGCGTGTTGAAAACCTGGAAATTGCCGAAGAACATATCGGTAATGTACAGGTTGTCATCACCGTCAATGGTGATTGAACGGGGCCGAGCGAACTGCCCAAATCCATTGCCAACCGAGCCCCATTGTCCAAGAAACTCACCAGACGCGTCAAACATTACCACACGAAAATTACCGGAATCGAGTACATACAGTGTTCCATCGTTGCCAACGATCGCATCGGTAGGCAGGTTGAACTGACCCGGGCCGTCGCCGCGCGAGCCGAGTATGCGTTCGAGCCGGCCCTCGCGGTTGTAGACCAGTACACGGTGTTTATCGCTATCGATTCCGCCGTTGTCGACCACATAAATGGCGCCGGATTGACGATCGACCGCGACGGAAACGGGCATTTGCAGCCCGTCCTGCGCGCCTATACTGCGCAGGTGCAGGCCCAGGAAATCGAATACCTGTACGCGCTTGCTGCCGACATCGGCCACGTACAGGTTGGACTGGGCATCCAGCGCCAGCCCCATGGGTCGAACCAGTTTGCCCTCGGGACGACCGCCAAAACGGTAGAACCGNCGCCTGGGTACATCGAACACACTGATCAGCGCGGCCTCGATATCACTGATATAGACACGTCCGAAATTACTCGCGACATCATACGGCCGGCTGAAGGCGAAGTTCGGTTTGGCGCTGCCCAGCACCATGTTGCGAAAGCGGGTTTCCCGGTCTGGTGGCTGGATGTCTTCGCGGTGACGCAAGGTGGCCTCATGCACATAACGCGGCGTGGCAGGCGGCTGCGGCCAGAATTTGCGAACGTTGACCGTTTCGTCGCTCGGCTGTTTTTGCATACATGCGCTGCTGGCAAGGCCGAGCAACACGAAAAAAAGCGCAGGTAGTGGACGTTTGTTCATAAACCGTTGGGATGTGATCAATGCGGGCGTTCAGCGGATGCGCCGTTGTTTATTGTGCTTGAGACAGCCGGAGATGACAATTTACCCAGGGCATGGCGCGGTGACAGGCCTGATTGAGCGGCGGTGATTCGCATTCTTTGTATTCAAGTTTCCGAATTCGTGCTGCGGTCGCGTGAGGCCAGCGCCTTTACGCAACTCGCCGAGACTACATCCGTGCAGGCTCAGTGGACGCTTGCAGGCTGCCGAAGATTGCGCAATGGCGCCGGCCTCGCACTGGCCTGGGGAATTCTTGAGTTTGAACCCCGAAACCTGAGTCTTTAGAACTGTTGCACGAATGGACAAGGCGGCGTTCTGATTTTATCCTCTGTCTCATGTTGAAACGGCGCATGAGAATTCTGCTGCACCTGGTGGCGGTTGCTTTGCTGGCTCTTGGCCTGCTGCAGGGTTGTGTCGGTGACAGTCAGGCGAATGATGGTGCTCAGCACAGCACCATGCAGCTTGATAATGCCGACGAATCCCAGCGTGATTTCGATGCCATCAAGGCCAGCGGCAAGTTACGTATTATTGTTCCCGCCAATATTGGCGGTGGGCGCTACCTGCCGCGACGTGGTTCCCCGGTCAGCCATCAACAGGATGTGGTCGACGCCTTTGCGGATTTTCATGGTCTGCAACCCGAACTTGTCATTGCCGAGAGTTTTGCCGACATGATCCCGGCGCTGGTGGCAGGCAAGGGTGACCTGATTGTGGCCAACTTAACGGTCACCGATGCGCGCCGCCAACAGATCGCTTTTTCGGTACCGCTGGCGCATGTGCGCGAAAAGGTGCTGGTGCGCAAAGATGATGATTCGATCAATAGCGTTGCCGACCTCGATGGCAAAAAGGTCATGGTATCGCCTAATTCGACCTTCTGGGATTCGCTGAGCTGGCTGAAACAAAACAAGTACAAGAGCATCGAACTGCTGCGGCGGCCGCGCGGGCTGGTTGACGAGGATGAACTCGACCTGCTGGCGCAGGGCGTTATCGATGCCACCATCCGCGACAGCAATGTTGCCGAGATGTATGCCGGTTACCGTGACGATTTCCGTATTGCGGTCAACTTCAGTGGTCAACGCGATATCGCCTGGGGCGTGCGCAAGAATGCACCGCAATTGCTCAACGCGCTGAACCAGTACCTGCAACTGGAGCACATGATCGAGGATGCCAACGAGGTGCACTTCGATGATCTCGATGGCATCAGGAAACGCAAGGTGTTGCGCGTGCTGTTGCGCAACAATGCATCCTCCTATTTTCTTTACCGCGGCGAGTTGATGGGGTTCGAATACGAAATGGCCCGGGCATTCGCCGGCCATCTGGGCCTGCGACTGGAAGTGCTGGTGCCGCCCAGCCACCTCGAGGTGCTGCAATGGCTGAAGCAGGGCCGCGCCGACCTCGCCATAGGGTTTCTTGAGCCTACCGCGCGGCGCAAGGCCATGGGCGTGGTATTTTCCGAGCCTTACCACGAGGCCTACCAGCATGTGGTGGTGCACAAGGATGACGCGCTGAGCAGTATTGACGAGCTGGTCGGGCGCAATATCAGCGTGCGACTGACCAGCGCCTACTGGGACAGCCTGGTGAAATTGATCGGGAAAGGATACCAGTTCGGCTTGCATCCCGCAGACGAGGATCTGGAAACCGAGCAACTGATCCGCAAGGTGGCGCGCGGTGAACTCGATGTGACGCTGGCCGATGGCCATATTCTGGATATCGAGCTGGCCAAATCGACAGCGGTGCGTTCGGCCTTCACCCTGGGTGAGAAGCGTCCTCATGCGGTTGCGCTGCGCAACAACAATCCGCAGCTGGCTAAGGCCTTGAACGACTTTATCGGCCAGACCGTCAGGGGCGAGCTGTACAACGTGCTATACGCCAAGTATTTCACCAGCCGTAAATCCATTCGCAAACTGGCGCGTGGCCGGGTCGACATCTCGGAAAGCAAACAGTTGTCACCATGGGATGAGATCACTCGCAAGTATGCGCTTGAATACGGATTCGACTGGCGCTTGATCGTTGCCCAGATGTACCAGGAAAGCCGCTTTGACCCTAAAGCAAAATCCTTTGCCGGCGCACAGGGGTTGATGCAGTTGATGCCGCGAACGGCCAAGTCGATCGGTATCAACAACCTGACGGACCCGGAAAGCAGCATCAAGGGCGGCGTCAAATACATGGACTGGCTGCGCGACCGTTTTGACGACGGCCTGCCGGTATCGACCCGCCTGTGGATGACCCTTGCCTCGTATAATGCAGGGCATGGCCATGTACGCGATGCCCGGCGCCTGGCCGAGCAAAAGGGGTGGGACTCCAATCGCTGGTTTGATCACACGGAGAAGGCGATGTTGTTGCTGGCGCGCAAGGAATACGCCAACAAGGCCCGTTTTGGTTATGTCGATGGTGAAGAGCCGGTACGTTATGTGCGCGAAATCCGCGACCGTTTTGATGCCTACGTGAAATTAAAGGGTGATAATGTTGCCATGTCAGCACAGGCTGGTGAAGGGTTGCTTGCCGCCTTGAAGTCTGATGGTGGGAACGCAGCGCCATCGGCAGAGAGCGCCCTCGAATAAAAAGCACGCTGCCTGCCGCCCGGGTGGCCATTATCGTATTTACCCGCAACTCCGGCGCTGTCTGATGGGCCTGTGCGAGTCGTTGAAAAAACAGAGCTTTTTGTGGCGGCTTTGTTTCGTCAAGAGAATCATTTTTGCGTTCTTGCGTTAAATTTCCATTGCGTGGTGGCAAATGCGCTTGCTTCATCGAGCAATATGAAACACATGACCTGCTGGCATATCAGGCTTTATCTGCTATGTATTACGGGCACCTAAAGAAAAACAGAGCAGTTCAATGCCACTTACAAGAATATTCAGTCAAGAGGACAACAGGGTTTGCATCAAAATCACCGATGATTTTGATGGCAGGCTATACAGCGAATTCAAATCCGCCTTTGAAGCCAGCCCACACGCGGTGACCTTCGAGGTTGATCTGTCGGACGTGCAGTGCATGGACAGCTCGGGCCTGGGGCTGCTGGTACATCTGCGCGAACATGCGGCGAATACAGATTCAGACGTTGTGTTAATGAATCCATCCGAGGTTGCCAGACGCAATCTGGAAACCGCTTTTTTTCATGAACTATTCGACATTGTGTTGCAGGCCTGAATCCATGGCCTGCCCACGGCCCGGTCGGCTCGATGTAGCGAGTAACGCGCCTCCTCAGTGTCGTCGAAAACCCTGGCAATCCACTGCCGGTTCCACCCGCCCTGCTATACTCACAGTCCAGTTTTTTCGAAGCGTATTTTTAAGTCATGCCCAATCTCGAAACCCTGCTCAACCAGTCTGACGAATTGCCGTCACTGCCGGAAATCTACATCAAGGTGTCGGACCTGCTGGAATCCGAAGATTCCTCATCCAGGGAGATTGGTGAGGCCGTGCAAACCGACCCATCGCTGACCGCGCGCATACTCAAGCTGATCAACAGCGCCTATTACGGTATGCCTCGGCAGGTGACCTCGGTCGCCCAGGCGGTATCGCTGCTTGGGCGTCAGCAGTTGCAGCAGATATTGCTGGGTACGGTGCTTGCGGGTGTGTTCAACGACATGCAGATCAAGAATTTCTCAATGACCGAGTTCTGGCGCCACAGCATCAAGACCGCCATCATCGCGCGCCATCTGGCCATGCAGAACGTCAACATCATCGATCACGAGGCCTTCTTCACCGCCGGGCTGCTACACGATATCGGTCGCCTGGTGCTGGCCAAGGCAATACCCGATGAACTGGCCGAAATCGACAGGCAGGTCAGGAATGGCGCCGACGTGGTGCGCCTAGAAACAGAGATTCTGGGCCTGTCGCATGTCGATGTGGGCGGCGCATTGATGTTGAAATGGGACATGCCCACGGTAATTACCCAGTGCGTGCTTAACCATCATCGAATCGAACACGAGGGCGAACATGCCATTGCCAGCAGTATCGTGTACCTGGCCAACAAGCTCAGCCTGAAACAGGTGGTGGAAACCGAAAAAGAAATGATGAGTGAGTTATCCGGTATTCGTAACTGGAAACAGGCGGACAATACGCTGGATCAGATTCTGATCGCCTGCCAGCTCGCGGATAAACAGTGGGCCGAGGTCATGGAGTCGCTGGGCATGGTCGATATGGAAATCGGCGATGAATTTGATGACCCGTTCTAGTGTGGCGGTTTCAGGCCAGCAGGCGCTCGACCAGCTCGATCAATTCGCTGTTTTTGAATGGCTTCGATAATGAGGCGTCCGCGCCCAGCATTTCTGCCTCTTCCAGATACAGGCCCTGGTCGGTGCCCCTGCCACCGCCGCTGATCGCGATAATTTTCAAATCGGCTGACGTTGCCTGACCAGATTCATGGTTTCAAAACCCTCTATCTCGGGCATGAACAAATCGGTAATGACCAGGTCCACGGCCTGCTCGTCCAGCCGTTTCAAGCCGATGCGCCCGTTTTCCGCCAGTATGACCGCGTGGCCGGCATCCTGCAGCACGATGTCGAGTGTCTCCCGCACCAGTTCGTCATCATCGATGACCAGAATATTCGCCATGTCAGTTCTCTTGCTCTATGCCTTGTGTCCGGCTTGACAGCAGTGGCAGGTAAATCGTAAAGCTCGCCCCTGAGTCGGGTGCGGAGCGTAATTGTATATCACCGCCCGCGCGCTGCAGGGTCGAATGGATAATCGACAGCCCCAGGCCCATGCCTTTGCCCACATCCTTGGTCGTGAAAAACGGCTCGAAGACCCTTTTATGCAATTCCTCGGGAATGCCGCAACCCGTGTCCGAAATACTGATGCAGGCATAGAGCCCCTCAGGCAACAGCTTGTTCGGCCCGACCAGCAGTTTGCGCGTTTCGGCCTGCAGCACAATCTTTCCCGTGCGGTCTTGCCCAATGGCATCGATGGCGTTGCTGAACAGGTTGATGATGACCGCTTCGAGGTCGACACAGCTAATGGGCGATTCGCCATAGATGTTTTGCAGCTGATACTCGATCTGAATACTCGACGGCGTAAAATGGGTGACAAGCTCGCGCGTATACTCAATGGTTGTTGCGACATTACAGTTGCCCTGCGCACGTTCACCACTGCGCGAAAACTCCTTGATACGCAACACGGTTTCCCGCGCGCGTGATGCGCCACGCTGAATCAGCTCCAGCTTGCGCCGTGTCGGATCGGCCTCATCCAGATGCGCCAGCAACATCTCTGACATCGACAGGACCGGTGTCAATTGATTATTGATTTCGTGCGCGACGCCGCCAGCCAGGGTGCCCAGCGATTCCAGCTTGCGTGAATGAGAAAGGGATTGCTCCAGCATCAGGTGTTGCCTGGCCGCCTTGCGGGCCTCCCTGATTCGGCGCAGCGAGAACCAGATCAGCGGCACCGGCAGGGCCAGGAACAGCAACACAAATTCATCCGCCTGCCAATGCTCGTGCTCACGCGTGAGGTCATACAGCAGCTCAAAGGCCTCGATGAAATGAAACAGCAGGAATAACGCCAGCACCACCAGTAGCGTGACCACGCCATCGCGCTGTATGCGACTCAGCTTGCCGGATAGAATTTGCATGTAAAAGCTCGGTACTCGAACGCTCTGATAATAGGACAGCCGGCTGCAATCTGCTCAGCAATTGCCGCGAATGGGGCGATCATGCGAGATAATAATGCCCGGCGATACCGAAGAAGATGACTGCCCCCACCCAGTGGTTATGCAAAAACGCGGCAAAACAGTATTGCGGAATGCGGTACATGATCATCAACTGTTCGTAGCCCAGCAGCAGACTGGCGACGACGAGTGACACAAAATAAATGGCCGAGAATTCGAGATCGAGACCAATCAGCCACAGGCTGGCGATAAACAGGATCTGCAACAGGCCAATGATATGACGGTCGGCGTCACCAAACAGAATGGCAGTGGACTTGACGCCAATCTTGATATCGTCGTCGCGATCGGCCATGCCATACATGGTGTCATAGGCCACGGTCCATAACAGCGTCGCGGTATACAACAGCCAGGTGATGCGATTGACCGAACCGGTCTGCGCCGCCCAGGCCATGGGCACCGCCCAGCCAAAGGCCGCGCCCAGATGCACCTGCGGCAGGTAGTGATAACGCTTCATGAACGGGTAACTGGCCGCCAGCAACACACCACCGATCGATAGCCAGATGGTGAAGGCATTCAGGGTCAGCACCAGCAGAAACGCGATAAACGCCAGCACCGCAAACACCAGCAAGGCCTCCCTGGCGCTGATCTTGCCCGAGGTCAAAGGGCGCTCACGCGTGCGGGCGACGTGCAGGTCGATATCACGATCAGCGTAGTCATTGATCGCACAACCGGCCGAGCGCATCAGCACCACGCCCAGCACGAATACGAACAACACCCAGGGGTCGGGCCCGCCTTGTGCAGCGATGGCCAGCGCCCACAGCGTCGGCCACATCAACAGGTAGATGCCGATGGGACGGTCGAGGCGTACGAGCTGGGCGTAGAGTTTGAGTTTGTCGATCAGGCCGGGCGGCATAGGGGAAATGAAAAAACGTGACGAGTTAGCTAAACTGGCGCGATTCTAACACAGAGACCGCTCATGATACGTGCCTTCGAAGAGGTTGATCCACAAATCGCCGCCAGCGCCTGGGTCGATGCCAGCGCCGTGGTGATTGGCGATGTCCATATCGGCGAGGAATGCTCGATATGGCCCACGGCGGTGATTCGCGGTGATGTCAATTTCATCCGCATCGACCATCACACTAATATCCAGGATGGCAGCGTATTGCATGTCAGCCATGCCAACGAACGCAACCCGGGTGGCTCGCCGCTGGTCATCGGCCACCACGTCACGGTCGGCCACAAGGTCATACTGCACGGCTGTGAAATCGGCCACGACTGCCTGATCGGCATGGGCTCGGTGATCATGGACGACGTGGTGGTGGAAAAGGAGGTGATGATCGGCGCCTATACCCTGGTGCCGCCCGGCAAACGCCTGGAATCCGGCAATCTTTATCTGGGAAATCCCTGCCGGCTTGCACGTAAACTGCGCCCGGACGAGATCGAGTACCTGCGCTACTCGGCCGAACATTACGTTCGACTCAAGAACCGACATATCAATAAACATGAGTGAAGCACTATGAAACAATGGCAATGCATCGTTTGCGGATTTATCTATGACGAGGCCGAGGGCCTGCCCGACGAGGGCATAGCCCCGGGCACCGCCTGGGATGACATACCCGATGACTGGTTGTGCCCTGACTGCGGCGTAACCAAGTCCGATTTCGAAATGGTGGAGATCTAACGCTCATGTCCAGCGGCGCAGGCATACTGGTCATCGGCAGCGGCATGGCGGGTTACACCCTGCTGCGCGAGATTCGCAAGCTGGACAGCGACGTGGCGCTGACCCTGATCTGTGCCGATAGCGGCGATTTCTACTCCAAGCCGATGTTGTCCAATGCGCTGGCTGCCAACAAGACCGCCGAGCAACTGGTTACCCAGCCCGCCGCCGCCATCACCGACAGCCTCAACGTAAAACTGTTCGCCCACACCCGGATCGAAGGCATCGACAGCACCGCCCGGCAGGTTTTCAGCGCCGACCAGAGCTGGTCTTACGATGCCCTGGTGCTGGCCACGGGGGCCAACCCGATCCGCCTGCCCATGGCGGGCGATGGCGCCGACGACATGCTCAGCGTCAACCATCTCGATGACTATCGCCGCTTCCGCCAGCAACTTGGCAACGCCGGGCATGTCGCCATCATCGGGCCGGGCCTGATCGGTTGTGAATTCGCCAACGACCTTGTGGCCAGCGGCACGCAGGTATCGATCATAGGCCCGGATGCCTGGCCGATTTCAACCCTGCTGCCCGAGGCCGGCGGGCGTTTTCTGCAACAGCGCCTGGAGGCCGCAGGCGTGACTTTTTTTCTCGGCAACAGCGTCGAGTCGGTGAATCGCGCAACGAACGGCTTCGATGTCGCGCTCAAAAATGGCGACACATTGCCATGCGACCTGGTGCTTAGCGCCATCGGCCTGCGCGCCGACAGCTCACTGGCCGAATCGGCCGGTCTCGACACCGGTCGCGGTTACCGTGTCGATGCCTATCTGCAAACGAATCGCGATGGCATCTACGCGCTGGGCGACTGTGCCGAGGTCAATGGCTTCAACCTGCCCTTCATCATGCCCATCATGTTCGCCGCGCGTGCGCTGGCCAAAACCCTGAGCGGCCAGGCCAGCGCGGTCAGTTACCCCGCCATGCCCGTCGCCATCAAGACACCGGCCTGCCCGCTGGTCGTCGCACCCCCTGCCACGCATGAATCCAATGCCTGGCGGGTCGAGACATCACCGTTCGGGGTCAAGGCGCTGTGTTACCGTGATGAATCACTCGTCGGTTTCGCCCTGGCCGGTGACGCGGTGAGTGAAAAACAGGCCTTGACGCGCACCCTGCCAGCGGTTTTTTAAGCGATCGTTGTATTATCCCTTGGCTGGCGGATAGTTGACTCACCGCCGTGACGCATTCAGACTAGGGCATTCAACAATATCATCCGCGCAGGGACAGCATGAAGATTGCCCGCTATACAAAAATCGTTTTGGTTCTGGTCACCACACACTTTTTGCAGGTTCCGCCTCGGCCGACCTGTTTTGCTCCAACGCCTGCAGTGTGGAACTCGATTTCGTCAATGGCGGCTCCATCGAGGCCGTCGAACCTGTCACCATCACCTTCGGCGATGGCGGGCTGGTCGATACCGGCAGCGCCAGCACGGCGTATGTCGCTGGCGATACCCTAGTTCTGGCGGCCGGTGAGAGCCTGGTCTTCGCTGCCGGCGGGCAACTTCGCCTCGGCTCCGGCGGCAATATCGATTTGTCCAGCGTAATCTTCAACGTCGATGGCAATGTCTCGCTAGGCGATACGGCGGGCGGCGAGGTCACACTGTGGTCGGGTTCGGCATTGAACATTCAAAACGGCGGCGGCCTGACCTTGAATAGCCCTTTTACCGTGGCCGGCACGCTGGACCTGTCGGGCGGGACGTTGCAGCCTGCCAGTGTCGGCACCATTACCCTCAACCCCACCGGCAACATTGTGGCCGGCACGCTGGACCTGTCAGGCGGCGTTTTGCAGTCTGGCAGCGTCGGCACCATTACCCTCAACCCCACCAGCAACATCGACGTCGGCGCCAATTCATTCGTGATAAACAACATCAGCAGCATCACGCCTACTGTGGTAGCCGTCGGCCCCATATCACTCACTGCATTGACTGTCGACGACCTGGGCATCCTGCAGGGGTTCGAGATGCCGACGGCGAATGGTGGAAACTGCACAATACAGGATGAGGTTTGCATCGATAGCCAGGGTCAGCGCTATGCCCTGGTCGAAGGGCAATTCGTTCTGGCCAATGACGATGATGCCTCGGGCTCCAGCGGCCTTTTCGACTGGCTGATGATCAGCGTTTTGCTTTTGCTGCGGTCCAGGCAAAACCGTGTTGCTGTAGATCGCTGATCACCTCGCTCATCCGGGCATCATCAATCTCGCCCCGGTCTACCGATGAACAACACAGGTTGGCCGCACTCGGAAGGCAGACCGACTTGCGGGTGAACAGCGCACTCGACTCTCCGCCCCCTTTTAATTGATCCTCGATCAGCAGCGGGCTGAACATGGCCGCGTCTTCCTGTACCGGAAATTGCGCGACATTATGCAATGCGGTCAACAGCTTGGGGCCAATGAACTGGGGCGGCATACCACCTTGATTTCTGGCCAACAGTCTAGACGCCGTTTCGATGTAAAAATCAAGCAGGGCGCTGCCCTGGCGAAACATCAGAAAGGCGTTGTGTACCTTGCGACAGGCCTTCAGCCGCCCGCCTTCATCATGCTGAATCCAGACCTCGCGCCCAACGGCACAGGACTCGTCGATGAGTTGAAATCGCTCGGGCGCGAAGATCAGAAAATCCGCATCACACCAGATCACCTGCTGGTAACCCTCGTCGAGCAGGCGCCGCATCCAGATTAAACGGGCCAGATCGGTGGCAATCACTATCTGCAGGCCTGTCTTTCGCAGTATCGATGCATCCAGCCCGTCGAACAGCTCGTCGCCAACAAAGCGATAGGTATAATCATTTTGATTTGCCCAATGACGTACCGATTGCAGGCAGGGTTGCAGCCAGGCATGCGGCAAGGGATCGCGATGCGATTGCAGGACGATGGTCTGCATCATGGCGTTTTACAGGCTGTGACGAGCCAGTGCGGATTCGAGATGCTGTCTGATATCGTCGTTAAAGCAGGCAAAGATAACCTGTTGCAGGTGTTTTTTATCGTGCTGGCTACTGATCACGGTTTCAATCGCGATCTGTGCGGCCTGTTCCAGCGGATAGCCATAGACGCCACAGCTGATGGCAGGAAACGCGATGCTACGGCACCTCGCCTGCTCCGCCAGATGCATGCTCTCGCGATAACAGGACGCCAGCAGCAAGGCTTCTCCCTGATCACCGCCCTGCCACACTGGTCCGACCGTGTGAATCACGTGTTTTGCCGGTAAATCATAAGCTGCCGTCATCCTGGCCTGTCCGGTCTCACAGCCATTTAATCGGCTGCATTCTTCGAGCAGACGCGGGCCCGCCGCACGATGGATGGCGCCGTCCACTCCGCCACCTCCGAGCAACGAATTATTGGCGGCATTGACGATGGCATCGACCTTCAGTTGAGTGATGTCAGCGCGTAAGATCTCGATTTGCATGGCGTTTTCTAAAAATAGAAAGTAAAAGTATTATCCATTTTAACGCTGGTTTGCCAAACTGTCTGGTTTAAAAAAGCAGTCGATCGATGACACAACCAACACCACTGTGGCAGCCTGACAGGGCGCGTATCGAACGCAGCAACCTGTTCCATTTCATGAACTGGTTGAGTACCCGCACGCATAAACAGTTCGACGATTATGATGCCCTGTATGCCTGGTCGATCGAACACCGCGAGGAGTTCTGGTCGTTGCTGTGGGATTTTTGCGAGGTTAGAGGCAGCAAGGGCAAAAGCATTCTTGAGAACGGCGAGGACATACAGCACGCACGCTGGTTCCCGCGCGCCAAGCTGAACTTTGCCGACAACCTGCTGCGTCGACGCGATGATCAGATCGCCATACTGTTCCGCGCCGAGGATCAGGTTGCCTCGTCACTGACCTTTAGCGAACTTTACGAGCAGGTCGCCGCCGTGGCTATGTGGCTGCAGCTGCAGGGCGTTCACGCCGGTGATCGCGTGGCCGCCTGCATTCCCAATATGCCGCAGGCGATCGTTGCCATGCTGGCAACGGCCAGCCTTGGTGCAGTCTGGACCTCGACCTCGCCGGACTTCGGCGAGGAATCCGTCATCGACCGCTTTGGCCAGACCGAACCCAAAATACTGTTCTATAGCGACGGTTATTTCTACAACGGCAAACGCATCGATATTCGTGCCAAGATCAAAAACATCCAGTCCGCGTTACCGAGCCTGGTCAACAGCGTCGAGATCCCCCTGCTCAATCTGGAAGCAGTCGACCCGATAACGCACTGGCACAGCGTGCTGGAAACGCCACACCCGCAGGAAATCCAGTTCGTCGAAACCGGTTTTAACGATCCGCTGTATATCCTGTACAGTTCCGGCACCACGGGCAAACCCAAATGCATTACACACAAGGTCGGCGGGGTATTGCTGCAACACCTCAAGGAACATCGCCTGCACAGCGATATTCAACCTGGTGACCGTGTGTTCTATTTCACCACCTGTGGCTGGATGATGTGGAACTGGCTGGTCAGTGTTCTGGGCTCTGGCGCGACTGTGGCACTTTATGACGGCTCGCCGTTTTATCCCAATGGCAACATACTGTGGGATTATGCCGACGAGATCGGCATGACCCTGTTCGGCACCTCGGCCAAGTATATCGATGCGCTGAACAAACATGATATCCATCCAATGCAAACCCATCGCCTGGATCGTCTGCGCACCCTGTGTTCAACCGGTTCGGTATTATCGCCGGAGAGTTTCGACTACGTGTACCAGTCAATCAAGCAGGATCTCAACCTCGCTTCGATTTCAGGCGGTACCGATATCGTATCCTGTTTCGTACTCGGTAACCCGATACTGCCTGTTTACCGTGGCGAGAGCCAGTGCCGGGGACTGGGGATGGCCGTGCAGGTATTCAACGATGAAGGGCGGGCGGTTATCGAGGAAAAAGGCGAGCTGGTTTGCACGCAAAGCTTTCCATCACAACCGGCCTTTTTCTGGGGCGATGAATCCGGCGAAAAATATCATGATGCCTATTTCGCAGTTTACGACAATGTCTGGCATCACGGCGATTATGTGCGCCTGACAAATCGGGGCGGAGTCATCATATACGGCCGCTCCGATGCGACACTCAACCCCGGCGGGGTGCGAATTGGCACCGCCGAGATCTATCGCCATGTCGAACAACTCGATGAAGTGCTGGAAAGCATCGTCATCGGTCAGGACTGGGAAGATGATGTTCGGGTCGTGTTATTCGTGGTTTTGAAAGATGGCCTGAAACTCGACGACAACCTGCAACAGAAAATTTGCCGCAACATTCGTGACAAATGCACGCCACGTCACGTGCCGGCGCGCATTGTTCAAGTGACCGAGATACCGCGTACCAAATCTGGCAAGATCGTCGAGCTCGCGGTACGCGAGGTTGTGCATGGCCGTCCGGTCAAGAATATCGGCGCCCTGGCCAATCCGGCCGCTCTGGAACATTTTCGTAATCGCCCGGAGCTGGCCGCCTGAACCCTGTTGAGTGATAGCGGCTCAGGGATAGGTCAATAAAGCCTCGTAGGTCAGCGTCAGCTTTTGCAAGGCCGGGACCTGCATAGCGAATCGGGCCTCGGTCGGCCCGACCTGTTCATGCGCCAGCGACGATGAACGTATCGACCAGTCGCGGCTGGGCATAATCTCTGATACCTGCACTAGCTGGGCCTGCTTGCTGCCATTGTTGACGACGATCTCGCGCGTGACCAGCTGCTGTTTCTGGCTGCGCTGAATGAAATGCGTGGTCTTGCGTTCGACACTGACATCAAACGACTTGCCGAGGGTGATTTCTACCTCGTCATTGACCGCCGTATGGCCAATGCCGTCTTCGCCGATAAACTGGTTGTTGCCCGACTCATCGCGCGCATACACCCTGACCGTGCCTTGCGGCAGCGGCAGACCGAGTGACGGCTCGGAATTTTCGATTCGCAGTTTCATTTGCGGGCTGGATTTCTGCGGCTGGTTAGCATGCAGATCGACATAAGCGCTATCGAGCAGTGACTTGTGTATCGCGATGCCATCGCGCCTGAACAGCTTGATTTGTTTCGACTGGCGGTTAAGCAGCGTCGTCTTGAATGGCACCGTGTACAGATGGTAACCGTGCAAGGCCTGTTCGCTGACATCGGCCTGCACGCTGGCCTGCATGGCCATGGTACGCTCCAGCATCCGGCGCATCTGTGGACGTTCGATATTGACCTCACCCGCGAGCAATTGTAGATGCGCATCGCGATACTCGATACCACTCTGATTATCCAGCGTGATCCAGCTGTCCAGCGACGCTTGTTTTCCCTGCTCATCAAGCTGCAGTATGTAGTCGCTGCTCCAGCTCAGGCCCTCGCTCAGATAGGTGATGTCGACCTGCCGATCGCCCTGTAGCGGCTCACGCAATAAAAGAGTCAGAGTCGGCGTGGTGCGCAGATTGTCCGGGATTTCATCGAATACCAGGTGGTAGAAGTGTTGTTCGGCGAGAAATTCGAGGCTGCCATCTTCCATGGCCAGCACGATGCCGCCATTGTTCGACAGGATTCGCGCGTTCGACCATTCAATGGTTTCACCGGTTTCAGTCGAACGCCGCGCGATACGGACGCGTTTGCCGATATTTTTCTCAACCAGCGCCTGGGGTGACAAGAGGTCGTAATCGTAATTCTGTTCCAGCACCGCCAGGCCATCGATGGACACGGTTTGCGGCATGATCTTTTCGGCGACATCCATCAGCGCGATGCGTCTACTGGCCTCGGTAGCACGTATCTGTCGCTGATCGCGGATCAGCGCACGCCCGGCATTGTAGATGGTCAAGCTGATCGCGCTCTGGTTTTCAGCGCTGATACGTAATTCGCTTGCGCTCGCCGCCGCACTTAACAGGATCAGCATCAGTAAGGGGAGGGTGGTTATTTTCATGGGCGATTCCTGCAATGATGGATAGGTTTGCAAAATACTATACTGCGCCACCGACACGCGGGCAAAAAGAAGGGCGGAGAATCCGCCCTTCTTCTTTCAGGCATTGTCGCTTTGATCTTACTGCTTGGCCTCGACCGGAATCAGTGTCAGCTCGACGCGACGATTGAGGGCGCGGCCCTCGGCGGTATTGTTGTCGGCGATTGGGCTGCCTTCACCACGACCCACCTCCATGACGCGATCAAAATCGATGCCACCGGCCTGTCTCAGGTAACGACCCACGCTGGTGGCGCGATAGTAGGACAGCTTCTGGTTGGATTCATCGGACCCGACGCTGTCGGTATGACCGGCAACCTCGATCAGGGTCTGGTCGTATTCCTTGGCCACCAGAATCACAGAATCCAGAACCGAGTTGAAGTCAGGATTGAGTTCAGACTTGCCGGTAGCGAAGGTGATGTTACCTGGCATGTTGAGCACCACCTCATCACCATTACGGGTCACGCTGACACCGGTGTTTTGCAGCTGTTCGCGCAGCTTGGCTTCCTGCTTGTCCATATAGGTGCCGATGGCCGCGCCACTTACACCGCCGATGGCGCCACCGGCGAGAATGGCTTTACGCCGGTCACGACTGCTCTTGTCCTTGGCCGAAACGTATCCGATGACAGCGCCGATGGTTGCACCGATGGCGCCGCCCTTGGTCGCGCCACTGGTCTTTTCCTCGCCGGTATAGGCATCCAGCGTTTTACACCCTGTGACCGAGGCTGTCATGGCCGCGACCATGGACAGTATGATCATTTTCTTAAGCATTCTCGAGAGCTCCCCGTTAAAAGCCGCAAGCTTAGCAACACAGGGCCGCGTTTGCATGGTAATTTGATCACAGTGTTTAAATGACTGATTAGCGCCCCATGATGGAATCAGCTTGATTTTTTTCGGTCTAACCCCAAGCTTGCGGTAAACTGCAGCCACTCAAATTCCTGCAACATTCCCGGTCCCATGATTTCACGCCATCTCCTGCTGCGCCTGCTGTTGCCCGTGTTGATTCTGACACTGGCCGCCAGCGCCTTCGCCTACATGAAAATGACCCGCTCCGAGCGCAGCAAGCCTGTCGCTCGCGAAAAGGTGTGGCTGGTCGAGGTGCAGCCGGCCGAACCACAGTCGCTGGCGCCATCACTCACGCTGTACGGCGAGGTTGAAACCCGCGACCTGGTGCGCGCAGCCGCGCCCGCCGCCGGGCGCATCGAATCGGTACATGTCAAACCGGGGCAGCGCGTCAAGAGCGGAGAACAACTGGTCGTTATGGATCAGCGCGATTTCACCGCCGCCTTATTGCAGGCCGAGGCCGAGGTGGCGGACATCGAGGCCCAGCTGGCGGAGCTGGCGCTGCGCCACCGCGCCAACCAGAAATCGGTCAAGGAAGAGCAGGACCTGCTGGATCTGGCGCGTGACGAGGTCACACGCCTGGAAAGCCTGAAGAAGCGTAACCTGGCGTCTGACTCGGCACTCAGCGGTGCTCGCGAGGCGCTGGGACGGCGCGAACTGGAGCTGATTGCCAAACAGCTGGATGTCGACCGCTTCGATGCCTCGCGCAAGCAATTGCAGGCGCGCCTGGCGCGCGCCCGGGCGCAGCGTACGCAAAGCGAACTGGCGATAGAACGCAGCGAGGTCATCGCCGCGTTCGACGGCATCATCGCCGAAGCGCCGGTGACGGCGGGCGAACAGGTGCGCGCGGGCGACCTGCTGGTTACCCTGTATCCGCTGGATTCACTGGAGATTCGGGCGCGTATCCCGGCCAGTTTTCAGGATGAGATTCAACAGGCGCTGGATGAAACCGGTGGACTCGACGCCATGGCGGGTGCCACGGCGCTGCAACTGGTGCGTCTGGCCGGCCAGGCAGACCCCAGCGGTATCGACGGATTCTTTCGCCTCAAGCACAACAGCCATGCCAAACGTATCGGCAACCTGGTGCGTATCGAGCTGCAACGACCACTGGCGTCGCAGGTCATTGCGCTGCCGTTTCGCGCCATCTACGGCAATAGCCGCGTATTTCTCAACCGCGACGGGCGCATGCAGGGGGTCGATGTCGAATCCGTCGGCCAGGCCCGTATCGGCGATGAAACGCGCTTGTTGATCCGCAACCCGATGATCAAACCCGGCGATGAAATCATCGTCACCCATCTGCCCAACGCGGTCGATGGCCTGAAGATTCGCACCGGTCCCGAAGAGGAAGAGCCGGCACCCGGCAAGCAGGGTAAATCGGGTAAAGGCAAGGGTAAGAATAAAGGTGAAGATCATGCAACACAGGGATGATCTGCTCGGCATCTTCGCCAAACACAAGGTCGCGCCCAACCTGCTGATGATCATCATGCTGCTGGCCGGAGCCGTGGCATTGAAGAAGCTCAACGTACAGTTCTTCCCGACCTTCGAGCTCGACATCATCAGCGTCAGCACGGTGTGGAGCGGCGCCAGCTCGGAAGATGTCGAACGCGCCATCACCATTCCGCTGGAGCAGCGCCTGCGCAACATCGACCAGCTCAAGGAGATGAGTTCATCGTCGGCGCCGGGGTTGTCGGGCATTACCCTGGAATTCGAAGAGGGCACCGACATGGTGCTGGCGCTGGATGATGTGCGCAAGCAGGTCAACGACTTCGCCAACATGCCGGCCGATGCCGAGGAGCCGCGCATCTCGCAAAGCGTGCTCTACGAATCGGTGGCGCAGGTACTGATTAGCGGACCGCAAAACCTGTCCGACCTGCGCAAGCTGGCGCGCCAGTTCGAACGCCAGCTGCTCGACCGTGGCATCGACAAGGTCGACCTGACCGGCCTGCCGGAAGAATCGATCATCATCTCGGTGCCCTCGCTACAGATGTACAACCTGGGCCTTAGCCTGGGCGAGCTGGGCAATCGCATCGACCAGACCAGCCAGGATCTGCCCGCAGGTCTGGCCGGTGAAAACGATGCCACGCGCGAATTGCGCAGCCTCAACCAGCGGCGTACGCCAAAAGACTTCGCCGACCTGCCGATCATTGGTGATTCCAATAACCTGATCAACCTGGGCGATATCGCCACCATCGAGCGCCGCATCAAGAGCGGCGCCGAAACCATTACCCTCGGCGAACGCAAGGCGGTGGTGCTGAAACTAAGCCGCAGCGAGTCCGGCGATTCGCTGGCCTCGGCGCGCATTCTTCAGCAGTGGTACGACGACATCGCGCCCACGCTGGCGCCCAACATCGAGGTCAAGATCTTCAACGAGCGCTGGCAACTGATCAAGGAGCGCATCATGCTGCTGGTCAAGAATGGCGCCGGTGGCCTGTTGCTGGTGCTGCTGATTCTGTACGCCTTCCTGTCAACGCGGGTGGCGTTCTGGGTGGCGGTCGGCATACCGGTGTCGTTCATGGCGACGCTGGCGGTGATGTACGCGGCGGGCGAGAGCATCAACATGATCAGCCTGTTCGCGCTGATCATGGGGCTCGGCATCATCGTTGACGACGCCATCGTGGTCGGCGAGGACGCACAGGCCCACTACGACATGGGCGAGGACCCGTTGAAGGCCTCGGAAGGCGGCGCGCGGCGCATGTTGTCACCGGTCATGGCCTCGTCGCTGACGACCATTGCCGCGTTCCTGCCATTGCTGCTCATCAGCGGGCGCATGGGCAATATCATGTCAGCCATCCCGATGGTCATCATCAGCGTCATCATCGCCTCGCTGATCGAAAGTTTCCTGATCCTGCCCGGTCATCTGCGCAATGCCTTCGTCGACAGTCACCACAAACGCTCTCGTCTGCGTGAATGGCTGGACAATCGCTTCGAATCGTTTCGTGATCGCCGCTTTCGCCCTCTCGTTGAAACCGCCATCCAGTTCCGCTGGGCCACGATCGCGGTCGGTATCGGCGTGTTCATCGTCGCCGTGGGCCTGCTGGTCGGCAACCGCGTTGGCTGGCAATTCTTTCCATCACCCGAATCCACCACCGTGTATGCCAACGTGCGTTTCGTCGCCGGCACCAGCCAGGACACGGTCACCAACTTTCTCGATGAACTGGAACTAGCCCTGCACGACACCATCGATTCCATCGATGAAAAGGTGGTCGATACCTATTACGTGCATCATTCATCATCCAGTGGACAGGGCAGAGCCATTCAGGGCGAACGTAACGGTTCGATCTATGTCGAGCTGACCGCGCCCGACAGCCGCTATACCAAGAACAGCGCCTTCATGAAGAAATGGCGCGAGGCCGTGACCCCGCCGGCCGGGGTCGAGAGCTTCACCGTCAGCGCGCGCCGGGTCGGGCCATCCAGCCGCGATCTGGATATACGCCTGACCGGCACCGACCCGATCAAGCTCAAGCAGGCCGCACTGGAACTGGCCGAGGCGCTCAAGGTATTGCCTGGCGTCAGCGCCATCGACGATGACCTGCCCTATGGCCACGAGCAGTTGATCTATTCGCTGACCCCGGCCGGCGAGACGCTGGGTCTGACCGTCATCGAACTCGGCCGCCAGCTGCGCGCGGCCTATGACGGCCTGCGCCTGCAACGCTTCCAGGATGGCGCCGACGAGGTCGAGGTGCGGATCCAGCTGCCCGACAGCGAGCGCCGCCATCTGACCAGCCTCAACCATCTGCCGATTCGTCTGCCCGATGGTTCCTTCGTGCCGTTGAGTTCGGTGGCGTCGTGGTCATCCAAGCAGGGTTTCGAGGCCCTGCGCCATGCCGATGGCCAATTGGCGGTATCGGTCACCGCCGATGTCAACGCGGATGAAAACAACACCGAGGAAATCAATAACGATCTGGTCAAATCAACGCTGCCCGACCTGGTTGACCGTTTCGGCATCGGTTACTCGCTGGAAGGCCGCGCCGCCAGCCAGCGTGAAACCCTCGCGGATATGAAGATCGGCGTTGCCGTGGCGTTCTCGCTCATTTATCTGGTGCTGGCCTGGGTATTCTCGTCGTATGGCTGGCCATTGCTGGTGATGCTGACGATCCCGCTGGGCCTGACCGGCGCGGTGCTGGGCCACTGGGCCATGGATATGAACATGACCATCCTGTCGCTGTTCGGCTTCTTCGGCCTGTCGGGTATAGTTGTCAACGATTCGATCATCCTGGTGATGTTCTACAAACAGATTCGCGCCAAGGGCGTCGCCATTCACGAGGCGTTGGTCGAGGCCGCCTGCCAGCGTCTGCGCGCGGTGTTACTGACCTCGCTCACCACCATCGCCGGCCTGACACCGCTGTTGTTCGAGACCTCGCGCCAGGCGCAGTTTTTGATTCCCATGGCGGTATCCATCGCCTTTGGCCTGGCCTACGCCACGCTGTTGATTCTGGTCGTGGTGCCGTCGTTGTTGTCGATCTATGAGGACGTACGCGAGTGGCTAAACCGTGGCCAGGCATTGCCACAGCAGGCCTGACAAATATTGATGCCGGAAGCTTGTGCGTCTGGAGCGCAAAGACTTTGAATGGCTGCAAGATTATTGCTGCAAGCCCCGCCCTGCTGAACAGCCTCAATCCAGCACGTGGTATCCGCCATCGACGTGCATGACCTCGCCGGTGATCGCATCGGCGGCGTCCGACACCAGGAACGCGGCCAGCCCGCCGACGTCGTGAATATTCAGATGCCTGGCGCGCGCCGCTGCTTGCGCGGATTTTTCGATCAACTGATCAAAGTTCGCCAGCCCTGACGCGGCCCGCGTCATGATCGGGCCGGGCGAGATGGTGTTGACGCGAATGTGCTTTTCACTCAACTCGCTGGCCAGGTAACGCACGCACCGCGCATTCGAGCGCTGCCTTGACCGGTCCCATCAGGTTGTAGTTGTGCACGACGCGCTCGGCGCCAAGGTAGCTCATGGCGATGATACTGCCCCCTTTCGACATCAACGGCTCTGCCTTGCGACTGAGCCGCATCAGCGAGTGGCAGGATATGTCCATTGCCTCCAAAAAGCCGTCACGACTGGAGTCGATCAGCCGTCCATGCAGGTCGGCAAGTGGCGCGTAGGCGATCGAGTGAACCAGGAAATCCAGTTGCCCCCACTGAGCTTCAATGGCCTCGTACAGGGCATCGACCTGGGTCTCATCACTGACATCACAGGGCAGCAACAGCGACGCGTCGACCTCGTGCGCGATCGGTTCGACATAAGGACGCGCCTTTGCATTGAGATAGGTCAATGCCAGGTCGGCGCCCTGTTGATGCATGGCGCGCGCGCAACCGTAAGCGATGGACTGGTCATTGGCGACGCCAATGACCAGTCCCTTTTTACCTTCCAGACTGAATCTATTCACTGTTTTTGACGCGCTGAGATGGCTGCACCGGCAGGATATCGGTGAAGCTGTGCAAGGCCTTGAAATGTTCGACATCTTTCTTCGGCGCTTTTGAATCGGGCTGGTAGATCGCCAGC
>JGI11705J14877_10000034_pt1 | contig 80085 bp, 55 predicted proteins | sample Etolaghawater15m_FD_14877 | JGI IMG/M metagenome (IMG submission 14877) | reverse complement strand
GGTAACGAGCCGGTGGCAAACCATCAAACAGATCGGCTTGGTGGATCTGCACCTGATCGGCGAGCCGATGGTCGGCGACATTACGCGCCGCCACCGCTAGCGCATCGGCAGAGAGGTCACTGGCATCGACTAGCGCATCGGGGAACGCATCAGCACAGGCGATGGCGATACAGCCACTACCGGTGCAGAGATCAAGGATCCGCACCACCCGATCGGCGGCTAACCACGGCGCAAACCGTGCCTCAATCAGTTCAGCGATGGGAGAGCGGGGGATCAGTACCCGCTCATCGACATAGAAGCGCAGACCAGCAAACCACGCCTCATGGGTCAGATAGGGAGCTGGCAGGCGCCGCACTAACCGCTCACGGAAACGTTCGGCGATGCGCTGTCGCTCGCTGCGGGTGAGCCGACTATCGAGGTAACTATCAGCGATTTGGGGTGGCAGATGGAGCGCATGGAGCGCCAACCATGCCGCCTCATCTAGGGCGTTACCGGTACCGTGACCAAAGTAGAGCTGGGCGGCATTGAACTGGGTAACCCCCCATCGCACCATATCGCGTAGAGTCTGCAGTTCAGCTACAGCAGCCGCACAATCGACGCCATCAGCAAATAGTTCAGCACGGCTATCAAGATCGGTAAATAGCTTCTCAGACATGGCGTGCGCTCTTTCTCAGTCGGCTACGGTTGGGCGTTGAGCATGTTTCGGGCGAAAACTAATGCACTGCGCCGGATCACTGTCGAGCCAAGGACCGCCGATCAGATCGATGCAGTAGGGTACGGCCGGAAACACCGCATTGAGACAATCAGCAATCGCGCTCGGTTTCCCCGGCAGATTGATGATCAGCGACGAACCGCGTACCCCGGCAATCTGTCGCGATAAAATAGCGGTCGGTACCACCTGTAGCGAGACCGCTCGCATCTGCTCACCAAAGCCATCAAGCAGCTTGTCGCAGACCGCTTCGGTCGCTTCGGGCGTCACATCGCGTGGTGCCGGACCGGTGCCGCCGGTAGTTACCACTAGCGCGCACCGCTGCTCATCACACAGCGATCGCAGCGTCGCCTCAATGGTCGTTTGATCATCGGCAATCAGTCGTGCGACCGGCTGCCACGGGGTAGTGAGCACCCGCGTTAACCATGCATGAATAGCCGGTCCGCCAAGATCTTGATAATCGCCACGGCTGGCGCGATCGGAGATGGTTACGATGCCGATCGGTACCGGCGGATGGGGGGTACTCATGTAACAGAGACTCTCTATTATTAAAGTTAGAATCAGAAACGGTAGTTAAGTCCGATACTGCTGACACTATCGGTCGCTTTGGTGTCAGCCGGCACATCACTCTTATGGCGCAGCGTCAGGTTGATCGCAAGCGAGAGTTGGCCATTGATTGCCACCTTCAACTCACTCTCCGATTCGGTGAAGGTGAGATCGTTACCGCTCTCAATCAAGAGTGATTGGTTGAACTTCACATCATCGCGCAACTGCCCCTGATAGTTGAGCGCGGCCCGACCAATCGCACTATCCTCCACCGCACCGGCATCGGTTTCACTCTGGCGATGACCGACACCCGCCTCCAACTCCAGTTTATGGTGTTCGCGCTGCAGCAGTGGATAACCGTAGCCGAAGCTATCGGACACCTGATAGCGGTAGCCGCTAAAGCGGTCGTTATCATAACGCAGATTGCCAAACAGGTAGCTCTCATTGGCAAAGCGGCGTTCGAGCCGACCACTCGCCAGATACTGCTCGGCGGTGGTGGTGCCCTGATCGCGACTGGCGATAGCATCGAAGCGCAGCTCACCACGCCACACCTGGCTATGGTACTTCGCCTTCAGTTTCGCACTCAGCGAGTGGCTCTCGCTGTTGCCTGCTGTGCCGCTATAGCTGAGCGTCGCTTCACCTTGCCAACCGGGCGGCGGTGCATCTGCAGCCGTGGCATGCGTAGTGAGCGTCAGAAGGGTGGTGCAAAGTAGCGCTGGTAGCGGTCGCTTGAGGTGATTAAGGGTCGTCATCAACATCTTATTTCACTAAGTTCCCATTGAGTTGCGGCGCAGCGGCCGGTTGCAGAGTCGTCAGTTTGTTCGCAAAGCCGTCACCGGCATGGAGCGTCAACTGGGTAAACGGGATCCCCCACCCTTCGCGGTTACAGACGGCAACGCAAGCGCGCTGTACTAAACGACCGATGGTGTAGTACGCACTCGCCGCACTGCCATTGACGTTGAGGTAGATGAGGTAGTCGAGGGAGCTTGCCGCCGCCTCTTTAAACTCGACTAACAACCCCTCTAACTCATGATCACGCCCCGCTTCGGCAAACGCTTGGCGAATAGCGGCGGCAAACTTTGGTGCCACTTGATCGAGGCAGATCGCTTGATGGGCATAGTCGATACCGAAGGTGATCGGCATGCCAAACCCGCGTGAGAGATTGCGAAAGTTGAGCGCCAGAAAGTCACTTGCGGCGAAGCGCTGTTGCGAACCGGCGACTCGCAGCTCCACCTGCTCGACACTCTGACGCAGCACCTCGGCGTTGCGCCCATCCTCAAACTGGATAGTGTCACCCACTTCCGTTGGGAACCAGCGCTCGCTGCTACTAGGACGTGAGGTGATCTCGGTAAAGGCGCTCAGCGGTGCCCGCACCATCCCCTCCAGCAGGGGGTTGCGGAGCAGGACAAAGGTGCGGATCGACTCAACTTGGAGCGGGATTCCGTTGTAGACCAGCCGCTCCCCCTCCCGAATCGTACCAAAATCGAGCAGTAGCCGAATCTCATCTATATACTTCGGTAACGACTGGCGCAGGCTCACCAGTAGCATCAGTAAACCAACCAGCAGTAGCGCTAACAGTAACAGATCGCCGCGGGTGTAGAAGACCACCATCATCGCTACAACCGCCACCACAATCGTCAACATGCGGTAGATATAGAAGACGACCCGATTCCAGCGGGCACGCTCACGGCGTGAGCCGTCCCGATGGGTGCGCTGTACCGCCCAGAGAAAGAGGCGCGCTAATAGCCAGATCGCCACCACCGCACCGAGTGCGATGGCTAGCGTGGTGCCGCGCCCCTGCAGGAAGTTGTTGATCGATTCGAGAAAGCTCTCCCAGAGCGAGATATTCTGCCCCTCAATGTGAGCGATCTGGTAGTGGACTAGCTCCAGTGCGTTGACTGTTTCGGTCTGCTGCTGCCGCCACTCGCTATCAAGCTTCTTTAGTCGCTCTGCCACCAGTTTGGGGGGATTGCGCTGCTGGAGCGCCTGGATGTTGCCAAGCGCAGTCGCGATCGCCTGTAGCTGCTGCTGATGGCGTAGCGACTCGGTGCGCAGCTGCTCTAACTTGCGCGGTTTAGCGGTCAACTCCTTGAGTGTACTGAGGATCGGTTTAGTGATCTCCATCAGCTCCGCTTGCCAATCGAAATTGGGTGTTGGCTGATTGGAGAAGATCGCTTGATCGATGTTGCCAATAGCGATCTGCTCAAATGATTGGTTCAGTAGATCGATACTCTTTGGCAGATCGGCGATGCTCTGCTCTAGCTCACGCCGCTGCTCCTCTTGGGTGCTCCCCTTGAGCTGTTTACGCAGTGCCGTTAGCTCCTTTGCTCGATCTATCGCCTGCTGGCGTAGATCTGCTAATCGATCGAGTGTTTGCAGTAGTGGATCGACAGGGGGGGGCGCAGCCGGTGGGGTGCTCTCACCGGTAACGGCCGGTGGCGGGGTGATGGCGGCGGGGAGTTGCGCCACACGCTCTGCGGCACTGACGGTAGCAGATAGGCATAGGAGTACCCAGCCGATCGACGAACAGCGCTGTTTTATCATAGTCAACACCAAAATCTAACTAAATTAATAAGTTTATAATCGAAAACCACGCACAAGCTGCTCTAACTCAAGCGCTAGATGTGCCAGTGCTCGCCCCTCATCAGCGGTCTGTTCAGCACCACGGGCGGTCTCACTGGCCACTTTGCCGATCGAACCGAGGTTGTGGCGCATCTCCGTTACCACCGGCTGCTGTGACTCTGCGGCGCGTGCGATCTGACTATTCATGTGGGTGATTGAGCCGACTGCATCAGTGATAGTCTGGAGTGACTCACCGGCATGCTGCGCCTGTTCAACACTCGATCGTGCCCGATTACGGCTCTCCTGCATCGCACTGACAGCGGCGCTGGTACCCGACTGTAACCGCTCGATCATGACCCGGATCTCCTCCGCTGACTGCTGTGTGCGGTTGGCTAAGGTGCGTACCTCATCGGCTACCACCGCAAAGCCGCGGCCCGACTCACCCGCCCGCGCCGCTTCAATCGCGGCGTTAAGTGCCAATAGGTTGGTCTGTTCGGAGACCGAACTGATCACAGCAATCACCTGCCCAATATCGCCGCTATACTGCTCTAACGCTTGGATCTGACCAGCCACCCCCTCTACCTCTTCAGCAAGGGCATTGATCGCCGCAACACTGAGCCCGACCACTTGGTGGCCACTACTGGCCTCTTGGCTCGCCTGATCGGCGTAGGTGACCGCTTCAGTGGTGCTGCGACTCACATCATTCACCATCGCCACCATCTGATCCATTGATTGGGTCACCTGTTCAATCTCATGCTGTTGACGCACCACCCCCTCGCGCGTCTGAGCGGTGATATCGGCCATCTGATTTGATGAGCGGGTGAGACGACTACTGGTATCAATCACCTGCTGTAGCATCTGCCGGAACTGAGCTGACATCTCGTTGAAAGCCTCACCGAGCCGTCCAATCTCATCTTCACCCCGCGCCGCCACTTGGCTATTGAGATTTCCCGCTGCAAGTTCCCGCGCGACGGCGACGACATTCGCTAGCGGATGGGTGACGAGCAGCCTCACCAGCCAACCAATCAGCAGCACCGTCAGTATGCCACTGGCAAGAAACACCATACCGCCATCGCGCAGTGACTCATTGAGCGCGCGATCTTGGGCGCTCTCGATGCGTGCAATACCGCTCTGGCGATGCTGTTCAAAGACGTTTGCCAACGCCTCAGCACGCGCTGCATCGAAGCCGATACGTACCACGCCGAGCGTGACCCCTTCATAGGTGATCGGCTGCTCTAACCGATAGCGTGCCCGACTCTCATCGCCGCTCACCGCATAGGGTTGATTATCGCTGCTAAAGAAACCGATCCAGACGACATCAGGATTATCAACCGCCATCTGTGCAAATTGCGAAAGTAGCGAGAAGTCGAACTCGACGATTGGCTGTGGTGCAATCGCCGCGAACAGCTGTAGTAGCTGCTGCACCTGCTTCTCAACACTCTGTTCGGTCTGTTTAATCTGCTGTTCAGAGATGAGTGCCACTACATCGACCGCACTTTGTAAGGCCTCATCGAGTGCGCGCTGTTGCGATAACAGAATCAGCCAACCGGAGAGAAGTGCTGCTAGCAGCAGGGTAGCGCCACTAGCGAGCAGGAACTTAAAGGCCAGTGCACGGTTGCGCCACCAGCCAACCAGACCCCGTTGCGACACAACGCTAACCTACTAAGGTTGGTAGGGGGTGATCTGCAACCGCTGCAGTGCCACCCGCATCTCATCAAGCGGCTGCGGTTCTACAAAACCGACCATCCGACCCTTCTGGGCGATGCTCATCTTTGGGGTGATCTTCATGAGCGCATCCTGCAGCACTTGATGACGTGCTACCGGTATTGAGGGGAGTGCGGTGAAGCCCCACTCCGGATAGAGTGCGGTCGATAGTAAAAATGGGAATCCTGCCTCTTGGCGCTGATCGACTATCTGAAAATCCTCAATTTTGATCTTACCCTCTTTCGCCATCGCTTCTAACAGTCCGGTGCGAACAAAAGCGGCATCAATGAAGCCATTACGCACCGCTAATACCAGATCGTCCTGCTTCTTACCTTCGCGCAGGGAGGCGAAATCGGCGTGCGGGTCAATACCTTGAGTCAGCAGATGGTAGGCCTGAAAGATGTAGGCACCGGCGGCCGCTTTGAACTTCAGCGACATCACCTTTTTACCGCGTAGATCGGCGGCTACTTTGATGCCACTATCACGCCGAGCAACGATGACACCACCGAAGCGCGAACCGGCCGGGGTGTTGAGTGTCGCTAGCAGGGTACCGCCAATCACTTCAGTAGCGAGCACCGTATGGGGTGAGTGTGAGAAGAGCATATCGACCTCTCCCCCCTTCGCTGCTGCGGCAACTTTCGATGGATGGAGCGGCACCAGAACCACCTTTTCACCCAACGCTTCGGTTAGGTAGTCGGCAAACCCATTCCAGCGCACGGTCGCCTCTAATTCGCCTCGGTTAGCTAGCACGCCCAATCTAAGATCAGCATACGCCGTTGCGACCATTAAAAAATTGGCGGTCAGCAGTAGCAGTAACCCGCGAATAGCTGAGATCATCATTGGTTGGCTCCTCATCTTTTGTTAATCGTATTGGGGGGCAATAGACGCCCCCAATCTTATGATGTGTCGCCACTTTAACATAGTCGCCGTGTCGATGATGCCACGCCGACTAAGATTGGGTGTTGCGGCTATATGCGCCGCCCGCTCAGTGCTGCTTACGAAAGCGGGAGACTAGATCGTGCAGATTGGTCGCTACCGACTCAAAGCTGACACTCTCTGCGAGTGCTTGCTGCGAGCGCTCATGGCTCACCTCCGCCAGATCGGCAATGGTGCTAATATCAGCACTCACCTGCTCTGAGATGTTCGCCTGCTCCTCAACGGCGGCCGCCATGCGGGTACTCATATCGCTGATCCGGGAGGCGGCATCGCAGATACCCGTGAGCATCTGTTCGGTCTCCAGTACGCGTTGAAGGCCACTTTCGGCATCTTGACTGCCGTTGCCAGCGGTCTCAACAGCAAGTTGAGCACGTTCGGTAAGGCCATTGAGGATCTGATGGATCTCTTGGGTGGAGCCCTGTGTTCGCTGTGCAAGATTACGCACTTCGTCGGCTACTACCGCAAAGCCACGCCCCTGTTCGCCTGCGCGCGCCGCTTCAATCGCGGCGTTGAGTGCTAATAGGTTGGTCTGTTCAGCAATCGCTTCGATCATCCCCGCTACTTGGGCGATGCGCTGCGTCTGTGCCGATAGCTCCAGTACTGAACTCCCCACCTCACCCATCGAGCGGTTGAGCCCCTCGATGGCACCACGTGTTGTGACGGCAATGCGGCGACCATCGTTAGCGAGCCGATCGGATGATTCTGCGTGGCGCGCGGTCTCCTGTAACCGTTCTGCCACCTCATTGATAGCACCACTCATCTCCCGAATTGCAGTCACGACTTTATTCGTCTCTTGGTGTTGGGTCGCCATCGCGTTACTGGCCGCTTTTGCCAATTCGGCACCACTGCGTGACTGTTGAGAGACGCGACTGGCGGCATCATCGATCCGTTCTAGCACCGCCTCAAGATGCGCCCGATCAGCAGCAAGTGCCACTTGTAACCGCCCAATGGTGCCCCGCTCTTCAGTATAAGTGGCGATCGCCAGCGGATCGGTAAAGTGGTTGGTGAGCATCTTATTAACGCGATCGAGTTCGCGCTGCCGTCGAATCGCAATCCCACCGCTGAGTATTAACGTAGCAACCGCTAACCACCAGCCGTTGTCGAACCCCAACTGCCATCCGAGCAGTAAGGCCAGCAGGAGACTTGCCAGTGGCATCAGGCAGAGACCGACGCAGCGCTGATACCAAACAGGTTGACTACCGCGCTCCCGCACCTGTTGATAGTAGGTTTCGGCACGCCCGACATCTTCACGCCGTGGGCAGCTTCTCACCGACTCATAACCGATCACCTTACCCTTCTCTAGCAGCGGGGTGACGTAGGCGCTAACCCAGTAGTAGTCGCCATTTTTACAGCGGTTCTTCACCATACCGAGCCACGGCCGCCCCGCCTTGAGATAGCGCCACATGGTGGCAAACGCCTCCGCTGGCATATCGGGGTGGCGTACGACATTGTGTGGCTGGCCAAGCAGTTCATCGCGCTGGTAACCACTCACATCAACAAAGGCATCGTTACAGTAGGTGATACGCCCCTTCAGATCGGTCGCTGATATCAGCTTAACTTCTGTGGAGAAGCGACGCTCATTGCTCGCCACCGGGTAGTTTTTTCGCATACCAACATCTCCTAGCGCTCAGCGGGAGCATCTCTTACTTAGATGATTGAGTGGTGACGACAGTTGAGCGCCGATTATACCATACAAAAATAGTATGTAATCAACGGTTCATGATGGCGCTATACGGAGAGGTTGTCGGCGCGCGCCCCAGTGACCAGGTGTCGCCTCAAAGTGGCCAGCACAGCGACTGCCGCAGTGCGGACAGCAGCTATCAGCGGTGAGATGCCACGCGCTGATGCGATAACCTTCACGTGCAATCAGCGTAGCACCACACTGATGACAGTAGGTAGTGCTCCCTGCAGGATTAGGTAGATTCCCGGTATAGGCATAGCGAAGACCACTTTGTAACGCAATCTGACGAGCGCGCTGTAGTGTTGCCAGTGAAGTGGGGGCGATATCGCGTAGCTTCCAGTCCGGGTGAAATGCGGTAAAGTGGATTGGAATCTCGACGCTCAACTCATCGACTATCCAGCGACACATCGCCTCTAGCTCGCTATCGCTATCATTCTCACCGGGGATGAGTAGCGTGGTGATCTCGAGCCAGACCTCGGTCTCGTGACAGAGGTAGCGTAGTGTATCAAGTACCGGTTCGAGTTGTCCGCCGGTAAGGCGCTGGTAGAAGCGTTCACTAAATGCCTTCAAATCGACATTAGCCGCATCCATCCAGTGATAAAACTCCGCCCGCGGCTGCTCGCAGACGTAGCCGGCCGTTACCGCAACTGAACGGATTCCCTGCTCACGGCAGGCGGCGGCAACATCGATCGCATACTCATGAAAGATAACCGGATCGTTGTAGGTGTAGGCGACACTCCGACAGCCGGTACGCAGCGCCGCCTGAGCGATCATCTGTGGTGTAGCCGTCGCCATCAGAGTATCCATCTGCCGTGACTTGCTGATATCCCAATTTTGGCAGAATTTGCAGGCGAGGTTACAGCCGGCAGTACCAAATGAGAGGATCGGTGTACCGGGCAGAAAGTGGTTGAGCGGTTTCTTTTCGATCGGATCGATACAGAAGCCAGAGGAGCGACCATAGGTGGTGAGTACCAATTGTCCGCCGAGGTTGCCCCGCACAAAGCAGAGCCCCCGCTGCCCCTCACGCAGACGGCAGTAGCGCGGACAGAGATCGCACTGGATCCGCTCCCCATCAAGCCGATGCCAATAGCGCGTAGGAACGACACTATCGGGGTGTTGGTCGTCGATCTGTAGGCGGTTGTCATCGACCATGGCGGGCTCCACGCTATTTCAGGTTCTATAGCGCAGTATAGTGCAACCGCAGGTTACAGCGCACCGATCGTCGCTGCGTTAGCACAGCGACGATCGGCAGCGCACTCAATCAATAACCGCCCTTACGCTTGGTCTCCGGCAGGCCAGCGATCTTACCCGCTTGCTTAGCCGGCCCCATCGGGAAATGGGTGTAGAGATCCTTGGCATTGAGGCTCGACTCGCCCCACGCCTCTTTGAAGTGCTTAACCATCGCCCGCTCATTCGGCTGATTCTGGTTATTGTTGAAGTACTCGTCGCGCAGGTAGTTGACAATATCCCAACCACGCTCGCTAAGGGTGACACCCTCGCCACTGGCGATCGCCTCAGCGACTGCCTCGTTCCAATCTTCCAGGTTGGTGAGGTAGCCGTGATCATCGGCAGCGATAGTGGTACCGTTCACTTCATAGGACATCGTGATATGCTCCTTCTAACTGTTATCCGGCCACACGGGTGACCGTCTTGTGGGGTTGAAATAGTCCGAAACCGGACTGGCGATGCGATCCGATCCCGTGCTGCTGTAGCTTCACGGCATCAGGTTTAGGGAGATCTGCCACCATCACGCTGCGGGCATTGATAGTAGCATCGGGAAACTGGAAGCTGACGCGACGACCACAGAGCACCTTCTTAAACTGCAGCTGTAGCTGCTGTAGTTCGGTAACGACACGGGCGATAAAGCGATCCTCATCATCCCCCTCGTCGCTCACTACAAAGCGTGCATACTGCGCTGGATGGTCACTGAGCAGACGCGGTTTAGCGCGACCGATCTGTAGTGTTTGGCCGGCAATCTGCAACTCACTGCCGGTGAGTGCCATTGCATCATCAAGACGGTGGCGCGGCAGCCGCAGCACCAGCGGTGTGCGGCGCGATAGGTAGAGTAGCTCATCCCCCTGCTCTGGCCGCTCCCATCCATTACCCGAATCGGCACCATAGATGAGGTGAAGGCCGGCGGCTGGCTCATCGGCAAACCACGGTAGCTGCTGTCTAATCGCGGCCGCTAATGGCGCGGCGTGATCGACCGGCAGCGCCCGACAGCTGATAGCAAACTGTAGATCGACAATATCGTCGGGCACCACAAAGGGTGCATCATCATCCTCTTCGCGCCAGAACATCATCTCTCCCGCTCAATCGGGTAGTTGGGAACGGAGGTGATCGCGGTCAAACCACCACGACTCAACGACCAGTACATCGAGGATTTTAGCCAGCCGCGGAAGAAACTTTGCCGGATCATTGAGCTCTAGTCGCTCGATCCAGAAGTCAAACACCTCCTGCTCATCGACCTGACTATGGCGACGTGCCACATCACCGAGTAGCTGGGCGGTAAAGAATTGGAGATCATCGCGCTGCTTATCGACAGCCCGCAGATCAACCACATACCGCGCTACCGCTGCTGCGACGGCGGCACCATCTGACTTCTCTGGCGTCTCCTCAATCAGATGCTGTAGCATCGCGACCGTCAGTTCCGGATCGACTGGGTAGGTGACCGCCAACCAGATGCCGTGCGCGAGCGCTACGATTGCATCATCACGATCGGCCTGAAAAAGTACATCGCACGCCTCAACAGCGCGCATCCAGTGGCGTTCTGGCCATGCAGCATCGAACACCTGCCGCCCCTGCTGCCACGCCTCATCGCGCCGATCCAGATCGAGTAACACATAGCTGATATCGAGCTGGAGCTTGAGGCGATCATCTAACGGCGCACTGCTGTCAAGCGCCGTCAGCTGCTGCTCTAGTTGGGTGAGGCGCTCGGTTAGCACCTCGCTCGATTTTACGGCATCGGCGGAGCAGTCGGCACCGCCTATCTCATGGGTCTGCAGATATTTCAAACGTCGAACTCCTGCGCGACCGCCTGCAAGTAGGGCGGTGGCACTGTTTAGGTAAATGCGGCCTCTAGTCGATCCTCCCAGTTCTCTGGGGTATCGGGAAATGGCGGTTTCACATCGATGCGAAAGAACATCTCCGATTTAGCGCGCTGCTCAACTTCAGCTAAGAGCTGATCGAAGCTCTCAAGGTTGGGGTTCTGCAGTAGCACTTCACTCAGATGTAGCATGGTCTTGATACCCCTTACGGATGCGAGGCGCTTTACGGATGCGCTGCGCTTTTGGTGTTGGGTGGTGACTGAGGGTGTCGACAACACCCGCTTTGTTCCCCCCTTATAAGGGGCTACCGCCGCAATCTCAAGCGTATCGTTGACGACAACCGATGCTTGTCACAACCGAAGGCCATCAGTAACATGCACGCTCCCGATAACACCTCACCCGGAGAGTGGCATGTTTCACGGCAGTATGGTCGCGCTGGTGACGCCGATGCGCGCCGACGGTTCGCTCGACATGGCGGCGCTGGCCGATCTGGTCGAGTTTCATGTCGAACAGGGTAGCGACGCGATTATTGCGGTCGGTACCACAGGCGAATCCCCCACCCTCGATCATGAGGAGCACTGCGCCGTTATCGCACGGGTAGTCGATGTTGCCGCCGGCCGGATCCCGGTGATTGCCGGTACCGGTGCTAACTCTACCCGCGAAGCGATTGAACTCACACGCTGCGGTATGGAAGCGGGGGCTGACGCCTGTCTGTTAGTGGTTCCCTACTACAATAAGCCGACTCAAGAGGGGCTCTACCGCCACTATCGTGCCGTGGCCGAAGCGGTCGCGATTCCACAGATCCTCTACAATGTCCCTGGCCGAACCATCACCGATATGTTGCCGGAGACAGTCGAGCGCCTCGCCAACATTCCCAACATCGTCGGTATCAAAGAGGCGACCGGCAATCTTGAGCGGGCGCGTCAACTGATGGATTGTTGCGGCGATCGAATCGATATCTATAGTGGTGATGATGCCACCGCGATGGAACTCATGCTAATGGGGGGGCGCGGTGACATCTCGGTTACTGCCAATGTTGCCCCGAAACTGATGCAGCAGATGTGTGCTGCCGCGCTAGCTGGTGATCGGGCCACCGCCGAAGCGCTCAACGAACGACTGATGCCGCTACACCAAAAACTCTTTGTCGAGGCAAACCCGATCCCGGTGAAGTGGGCGCTCACCGAGATGGGGCGCATTCCCCCCGGCATTCGACTCCCACTGACGCCACTCTCGGCGCCATTTCATGAAACGCTACGCGAGGCGCTGCGTAGCGCTGGCGTCGTGTGATAGCTAGAGGATATCGATCTGTGCGATGGTTTGTTCCTGCGGCGCTGCTGGTCGCTGCCACTGTTACCGGCTGTGCGACCGACTCGGCCAACTCCATTGCTGACTATCGGCGCGCAACCACGCTACCGCCGTTAGAGCTCCCCCCCGATTTAACCCAAGCGGCGGCAACGCCACTGGCACTGCCAGTGACCGAACCGACCACGCTGATGCAGCGTGAGCCGGCGGACGGTGCACAGGTTGCCACCGCCGGCAGCAGCGTATTACCGCAGTTTGCCAACGCGCGCCTGCTCGGCGATGGTCACAACCGCTGGTTACTGATCGATGCGCCGGTCGAGCAGGTGTGGCCGGTTGCCCGCAGCTTCTGGGAGCAGAACGGATTTGAGCTTAAGCGCAACGATCCCGCTATCGGTCTACTGGAGACGCAGTGGACTGAAAATCGTGCTGATATCCCGCAGGGCCCGATCCGACGCTTTATCGGCAAGGTACTCGATGCACTCTACTCGGCACCGACCCGCGATAAGTTTCGACTCCGTGTCGAGCGCGGGAGCGATCCAGAGACGACCGAACTCTATCTTAGCCACTACGGGGTAGAGGAGATGTATGATGAGAGCGGCGCCTCTGATCGGGGCTACTGGCGCAGCCGTCCTGCCGATCCGGAGCTGGTAGCGGAGATGCAGCGCCGGCTGTTGATCCACTTCGGTGTGCCGGAGCAGCGTAGCCGCACCCTCCTAGCCAATTCGGAGCAGCAGCCGCTGCGCGCTCAGTATGCCACCACCGCCGCCGGTGCGCCTGAAGTGGTGGTTAGCGAACCATTTGCTCGCACGTGGCGCCGTACCGGTGTGGCACTCGAACGACTCGGTTTAGTGGTTGAGGATCGCGATCGCTCAGCGGGTCTCTACCATCTACGCGGTTTTGATGCAGTCACCGATGCAAACGGTGGTAAGGGTGGCGGCTTCTTTAGCTGGCTACGCGGTATCGGTGATACCGCCGTCGATACCACGCCGCTGACACTACAGGTAGAGGCGAGTGGCGGTGATAGCTGCCGACTCCGGATCATGCCAACCGCCGATAACGGCGCTGATCCGCGAGCTGAAAAGCTGCTACAGCAGTTGGCGCTAGAGCTACAGTAGATTGAACCAATCCGGCGACACTACGCAGATAGCGCGTGCTGTCGCCACCCCCATCTCTTAACTTCCGGTACTCTCTCTCCGATGGAAAAATGTGCTGAACTCTACGCTGGTAAAGCGAAATCGGTCTACACCACCCACGATCCGGAGCGTCTCATCCTGCTATTTCGTGATGACACCTCCGCATTTGATGGCGAGAAGGTAGCACAGCTTGCGCGTAAGGGGCAGGTCAATAACCGCTTCAATGCCTTTATCATGCAGCAGCTAGAGGCGGCCGGTATCGCCACCCACTTCGATCGCCTGCTCAGCGACAATGAGTCACTGGTCAAGCGGCTACAGATGCTGCCGATAGAGTGTGTCGTGCGCAACATCAGCGCCGGTAGTCTTGTCCGTCGCCTTGGGGTCGAAGAGGGGATCGATCTCAATCCACCGACGTTTGAATTCTTCCTCAAGAATGACGCCCTGCACGATCCGATGATCAACGCCTCCCACATCCGCACCTTCGGCTGGGCAACCGAAGCTGAGGTGAAGGCGATGGAGCGTCTCACCTTTGAGGTGAATCGCGTGCTACAGCAGCGCTTTGCCGACGCTGATCTGCTGTTAGTTGACTATAAGCTGGAGTTTGGTCGTTTCGAGGGTGAGCTACTCCTTGGCGATGAGTTCACCCCGGACGGCTGCCGTCTCTGGGATCGTGAAACCCGGCGCAAACTCGACAAAGATCGCTTCCGGCAGGGGCTCGGCGATGTGGTTGAGGGGTATGAAGAGGTGGCGCGCCGGCTCGGCGTCAAACTCGATTAATGGCGACATAGAGAAGATATTTGTTTTTGCCTCCATTTGGGGCAAACTGTCCCCTTTGCTGCCTTGTGACAGATGGATGACACCGGCGGCGCATTGCATTTTTGCTGGGGGATTAAGTGATGTTACAGCGGCTATTTGCCAACTTCTCGATTCGTACCAAAATCTGGCTCGGCTTCGGCATGATGCTGGTGATTCTAGCGGTAGCGTCGATTCAGACGCTGTTCGGTCTCAACGAGACTGAACAGCGGATGACCACCGTCGCTGAGCAGATCCAACCGGCGATGCTCGATGCGATGGAGCTAGAGACAGCCCTTGATAGTGCCAGTAAATATCTCGGCTTCTACCTGCTGAGTAAAGAGACGCAGCACCAGCAGGCGTTCCACCAGAGCCAAGATCGGATCGAAGCGGTGGTAGCACGGCTCGGCGATCGAAAGTTGATTCGCCAAAATCGCGGTTACCGTGAACTACAACAGCAGATCGCGGCCCAGGCGCTCCAGTTTGTCGAGATGACCGAACCGATGATGGGGCTGGCCACCGACGATATGGCCAACTTCCCCGGTTTCGCCTACGCTAACGTGAACATCAATCCACTCAGTCGCGAAGGGTTGCAACTGTTATCACAGATGCGTCTCTCCGAGTCGAGTGAGGATGCGACCAATGCGCGCCGCGAACTCCTGCTCAATATCACCCAGCTGCGCTACGGATGGGTCAATGTGGTGAGTGGTATCCGCTCCTACCTCGCCTTTCGTGGTGAGGCTGAGGCGAACCTTAAGACCTGGTTTGAGGGGATTGGCGAGCTGATAGAGCGGGTCAATGAGCAACGCGATCTACTCACTTTCGAGCAGGATGATGCGCTAGAGCAGTTCACTAGCCTCTACGCCGAGTTTGGTAAGCGTATTGACGGTCTGTTAACCCTACACGGGGGTGAGAAGTGGCGCACCGATGCGTGGCAGATCCGTACTGATGTTGCCCCCCTAATGGAGCAGATCAAAACCGAACTTGCCGAACTGGTCACGCTGTTGCGTAGCGCCTCGGATAGCAACAACCAAGCGTTGATTGAGCAGGTGCAGCAGAGTAGTCTGCTCCTCACCACCCTGCTACTGGTTGGCTTACTGGTGAGCATCATCGGCGGCTGGTTGATTAGTCGTGCGATCACCCTACCGCTGCTAGATACAGTCAACTCCATGAACGCGATTGCCGAGGGGGGGGGCGATCTCACCTGCGAGCTAGTCGTCGAGGCGGATGATGAACTGGGTGATCTCTGCCGTGCCTTCAACCGTTTCGTGCTACGCATCCGCGAGATTGTCTCGCCGGTGAGTAACTCGACCGAGCAGTTGAGCGATGCAGCGAGCCATATCGATCGCATCACGCACACCACCCGCGAGGGGGTTGAGCAGCAGCAGCGCGAGACCACACAAGTGGCGACCGCGATGAATGAGATGGCGGCCACCGCCCAAGATGTTTCGGGTAACGCCCGGCTTGCTGCTGATGCGGCAAAATCGGCTGATCAAGCGGCGCAGAATGGGCGGCGCGTTGTCACACAGACAATTGATGCGATTGAGCAGGTCGCACAAGCGGTCGATCGGGTCGCCACCACGATTGAGCGGTTAGAGGTCGATAGTGAAGGGATCGGCACCGTGCTAGATGTAATTCGCGGTATTGCCGAGCAGACCAACCTGCTCGCTCTTAACGCTGCAATTGAAGCGGCGCGGGCAGGCGAGCAGGGGCGTGGTTTTGCCGTGGTCGCAGATGAGGTGCGAACGCTCGCGCAGCGCAGCCACCAATCGACCGCAGAGATTCAGAACATGATTGAGCAGCTCCAAACCCGCGCCCGCGCCGCCGTTGCAGCGGTCGCCGATGGACGGGAGTATGCACGGGCAGGTACCGAACAGGCGGCGGAAGCTGGCACCTCGTTAGAGGAGATTGCCAAAGCGGTGGCCACCATTACCGATATGAATCGCCACATCGCCGACGCCGCTGCCCAACAAGGGAAAGTGGCCGAGGAGATCAACGCGAATATTACCAACATCGGTCGTGTTGCGGACGCGTCATCGGCAGCGGCGAGCGAGCTAGGGCAGGCGAGTGGGCAGCTAACCGCCCTCGCAAAAGAGCTACGCAGCTTGGTCGGCCACTTCAAGACGTAAAACCACCGCAAAATTGAGCTATGCAGCCTATTTCGATTACCTCGTTATAGCGGGAAATGAGCGATGAGCACCCAATGTGAAGTTACCGCCAAGCGTGCGGTTGGCAACTCGATGAACCTGTTCGAGCGTTACCTTACGGTGTGGGTCGGGCTCTGCATTATCGTGGGCATCGCGCTAGGGCACTGGTTCCCGGTGCCATTCCAGGCTATCGGGCAGATGGAAGTGGCGCAGGTGAACCTGCCGGTGGCCGTGCTGATCTGGCTCATGATCATTCCGATGTTGCTGAAGGTCGACTTCGGAGCCTTACATCAGGTGAAGGAGCACTGGCGGGGCATCGGCGTGACGCTGTTCATCAACTGGGCGGTCAAACCTTTCTCGATGGCCCTGCTCGGTTGGCTGTTTATCCGAGTCGTGTTTGCGCCATATCTGCCAGCTGATCAGCTGGATGCCTATATCGCCGGATTGATTTTGCTTGCGGCCGCCCCCTGTACAGCCATGGTATTCGTCTGGAGCCGCCTTTCAGATGGTGACGCCAACTTCACCCTGTCCCAAGTAGCCTTGAACGACACCATCATGCTCTTTGCGTTCGCACCGATTGTCGGACTGCTACTCGGTCTGTCAGCGATCACCGTGCCTTGGGATACGCTGTTTCTGTCGGTCGTGCTCTATATCCTGTTGCCGGTGCTGTTCGCGCAATGGTGGCGGCGACGTTTATTGCGTCGGGGCGGCGAGAGGGCGCTACAGGCGCGGCTCGATCAATTGCATCCGATCTCGCTCATCGCCTTGCTGACAACGCTGGTACTGCTATTCGGTTTCCAGGGTGAGCAGATCCTCAGCCAGCCGCTGGTCATCGTGATGCTCGCGGTGCCGATTTTGATCCAGGTCTACTTCAACTCCGGTCTGGCCTACCTGCTGAACCGCCGGTTCGGGGTCGCCCATTGCGTGGCGGCGCCGTCGGCTCTGATCGGTGCGAGTAACTTCTTCGAACTCGCCGTTGCCGCGGCTATCGTGCTGTTCGGTTTCAATTCCGGCGCCGCGCTCGCCACCGTGGTCGGTGTGCTGGTGGAGGTGCCGGTGATGTTGTCGGTGGTCAAGATCGTCAATCGAACCAAGGGTTGGTATGAGGCCGGCCACAATTCCTAAATGAAGACGATCTTGCAAGCACGGAGTGTCCGTCTCCGGTTCGGAGTACTCAATCAGGACTCCAGTTGTTCGCCCGCACAGGTGTTATCTGAGCAATTTTGCCTAGGTTTTTAGGAGCAGTAATGAGTGATACCAGCTACAACGCCGAAGCGATTGAAGTCCTTGCCGGTCTCGATCCGGTACGCAAACGCCCCGGAATGTACACCCAGACTGAACGCCCGAACCACCTAGCGCAGGAGGTGATTGACAATAGTGTCGATGAGGCGATGGCCGGCCATGCCCGTCATATCGTCGTGACGCTGTTTGAGGATCAGTCACTAGAGGTGATCGACGATGGGCGCGGTATGCCGGTCGATATCCATCCGCAAGAGGGGGTGCCGGGGGTGGAGGTGATCCTCACAAAACTGCACGCCGGTGGTAAGTTCTCCAACCGCAACTACCAATTCTCTGGCGGCTTACATGGCGTCGGTGTATCGGTGGTCAACGCCCTCTCGCAGCGGTTGGAGGTGCGGGTACGACGGGGTGGTAGCGAGTATCTGATCACCTTCGCTGATGGCTATAAGCAGCAGGATCTACACGTTATCGGTAGCGTCGGTCGCCGTGAGAGTGGTACAACTCTGCGCTTCTGGCCCGATCCGAACTACTTCGACTCCCCCCGTTTCGCGGCCCCACGTCTGCGCCATAACCTACGAGCGAAAGCGGTACTCTGCCCCGGTCTGCGCATCGACTTTCATGATCGTGTCAACGGCAGTGACGATAGCTGGTGCTACCAAGATGGCCTACGCGACTACCTAACCGAGGCACTAGGTGATCAGGAGCAGCTACCGTCCCCCCCCTTCCTTGGTCAATTTAGCGGTAGTAGCGAAGCGGTAGAGTGGGCGCTAACGTGGCTCCCGGAGGGGGGGGAGGGGGTTGCTGAGAGTTACGTCAACCTAGTCCCTACCGCCCTCGGCGGCACCCACGTCAATGGCCTACGCAGCGGTCTAACCGAAGCGATGCGGGAGTTTTGCGAGTTTCGTAATCTGCTACCGCGGGGTGTCAAACTAGCCCCTGAAGATGTCTGGGATCGGATCAGCTACGTCCTTTCGGTGAAGTTGGCGGAACCGCAATTCTCCGGTCAAACCAAAGAGCGCCTCTCCTCGCGTGAGTGTGCGCCGTTTGTCTCTGGGGTGGTGAAAGATGCCTTCTCGCTCTGGCTCAACCAGCACACCGATATCGGCGAACAGTTAGCCGAGCGGGCGATCCATGCCGCACAGAGTCGTCTGCGTGCTGGTCGCAAGGTGGCGCGTAAACGGGTGACCCAAGGACCCGCCCTACCGGGTAAGCTCGCCGACTGCGCGAGCCAAGATGTGACCCGCACCGAACTCTTTCTGGTCGAAGGGGACTCCGCCGGTGGTTCAGCGAAGCAGGCGCGGGAGAAGGAGTTTCAAGCGATTATGCCGCTACGCGGTAAGATCCTAAATACTTGGGAGGTCGATCCAGCCGAGGTGCTTGGCTCGCAGGAGGTGCACGATATTGCGGTGGCGATCGGTGTCGATCCGGGTAGCGATAACCTCAGTGGATTGCGCTACGGCAAGATCTGCGTTCTCGCCGATGCCGACTCCGATGGCGCACACATCGCTACACTCCTCTGCGCCCTCTTTCTACGCCACTTCCCGGCTCTGGTCGCCGCCGGTCATATCCATATTGCGATGCCACCGCTCTACCGCATCGATCTGGGTAAAGAGACATGGTATGCCCTCGATGAGGCGGAGCGGCGCGGTATTATCGACCGCATCGAAGCGGAGCGGCGGCGCGGCAAACTGCAGGTGACTCGCTTTAAGGGATTAGGCGAGATGAACCCACAGCAGCTACGCGAGACCACACTCGCACCGGAGAGTCGGCGGTTAGTTCAACTCACCATTGATGATGCGGCCGCAACGCACAGTTTAATGGATATGCTGTTGGCGAAAAAACGCGCCGGGGAGCGGCGGCGCTGGTTAGAGCAGCAGGGTGATCAGGCGGTTAACCACGCGTTGCCAACAGCTCACCCATCCGAATCGGTGCCCCTAGGGTGAGCGCCTCACCCCACTGCTGCGCCCCCGGCGGTAGTAGTACAATCACCGTCGATCCCATATTAAATCGACCCAGCTCAGCGCCCCGTTCGAGCCTCACCTCTCCGTGTGGCTGGCCGGCGCCATAGCGCCACTGCCGTTTCCAGTGGCGATGGGGTGGGGTGATCTCACCACCCCACACCGTCTCAATACTGCCGACAAACAGCGCGCCGACCAGTACTAGCGCCACCGGTCCAATCGGGGTCTCAAACAGGCAGGCGACCCGCTCGTTACGCGCAAATAGCCCCGGAATCACCTCAGCGGTAGCGCGGTTGACCGAGAAGAGTCGGCCAGGGACATAGAGCATGCGCTGGAGCGAGCCGTCGATCGGCATATGGATGCGGTGGTAATTGTAGGGAGCGAGGTAGAGGGTAGCAAAGTGGCCATTACGAAATGGGGCGGCCCACGCCGCACTCCCTAGCAGCGCATCGACCGAATAGTGGTGTCCCTTAGCCTGAATGATGCGGCCGGCCGCAATCGCCCCCATCTGACTGACGGTGCCATCGACCGGAGAGGCGAGTTGCCGCTCACCATTGACGACCGGTCGGCTATCGGGCTTTAACTCGCGGCTAAAGAGCGCGTTGAAGCTCTCATAATCGGTGGGTGATGAGACCACCGCCTCGCTCATATCGACTCGGTAGAGGCGTAGAAATTGGCGGATCAGCCAATCTTTGACGGCGGGTTGGCGGCAGCGCGTGATGGCATGTATCAGGCGGGAAAGCGGATGGGTTGGCAGCAGATATTGCGGCCGCGCTTTGAGTTGGTCGAGGAGTGACATGAGCGGTTGCCCTTCTAGCTGAGTGAGTGGCGATTATCGCACGCTTATAGCACCGAATCAGCTTCCATTCATCGCCGGCGGCGGTGGCGTCGCCGCCGCTTCCGGTGTAGAGTCTGCGCCCGCAAATCGCCCTATCGACCCGCTCTGTTGTAAGGTAAAGCACGCCATGCCGGAACTGATGTTGCCTCTGATCGATCGCTACCGCGCCACCATCCAACGCGGCGATCTGCTCGACGATCCGGCCCAGCGGGAGGTATTGAGTCGCTTTGAACGACTACGCCAGCAGCTACCGACGACCGCTCCTTTGCGGCGGCACTGGCTCTTGGGGTGGCGGCGTGATGGGCGCTCACCGCGTGGCCTCTATCTGTGGGGTGGGGTGGGGCGAGGCAAAACCCTGCTGATGGATCTCTTCTATGAGAGTCTCCCCGATGCAGCCCGTGAACGGCTCCATTTTCACCGTTTCATGCGCCATATCCATGCCGAATTGCAGCGCGTGGGCGGGCAAGCAGAGCCGCTCCAACTCATCGCCCGCGATCTGGCGACCCGCATCCGGCTACTCTGTTTAGATGAGTTTGATGTGATCGATATTGGCGATGCGATGATTATCGCCGGGCTGTTAGAGGCGCTCTTTGATCACGGCATTGTGCTCGTTGCCACCTCCAATCTGCTGCCAGAGCAGCTCTACAGCAGCGGTATCCAGCGAGCTAGCTTTCTGCCGGCGATTCGACTGCTAGAGCACCACACTGAAGTGGTTGAGTTGCGTGGAGTAGCCGACTATCGGCGGCGCGTACTAGAGAGCGAGCGGCGCTACCACGCCCCCCACAGCAGCAGTGTTGAAGGACTCTTTGCGACCGAAGTGGATCGACTCGCCGGTGATACCGTAGCACATGAGGGGGAGATGTCACTCAATGGGCGGCAGCTTAACTACTATCGACGCGGCAATGGGGTCGCGTGGTTCGATTTTGAGGCGCTGTGCGGGCCACCCCGTAGTCAGCATGACTACATTGAACTCGCCCGCGATCACCACACCATCTTTATCTCAGCTATCCCACCACTGACCGATGAGAACCAAGATAAGGCGCGGCGCTTTGTGATGCTACTCGATGAGTTCTACGACCGGCGCGTGAAGGTGGTGATGAGTGCGGCCCTACCCTGCGATCAGCTCTATCAGGGGGAGCGGTTACGATTTGAGTTTGTGCGCACCCTCAGCCGGTTGCAGGAGATGCAGAGTACCGACTATCTAGGGCGGGCGCATCGCGGATGAGACTTTTCCATCCAGATCGTGGCAGAATAGCCGCCCCCCTGTAGCAATCGAGAGTGGAGGCACATGGCCGGCAAAACATTGTATGACAAGTTGTGGGACGCCCATCTAGTTCGCACCGACGAGGATGGTACGTCACTCATCTATATTGATCGCCACCTGATCCATGAGGTGACCTCACCACAGGCGTTTGAGGGGTTGCGATTAGCAGGGCGGCAGCCGTGGCGCCGCGATACCATCCTAGCGACCCCTGATCACAATGTCCCAACCACCGATCGCGCCGCTGGCATCGCCGATCCGATCGCGCGGGTGCAGGTCGAGACGCTCTCAAACAATGTTGCCGAGTTTGGCCTGACCGCCTATCCAATGGGGGATATCCGACAGGGGATCGTCCATGTGGTCGGCCCAGAGCAGGGGGCGACGCTGCCGGGGATGACCGTGGTGTGTGGCGACTCCCACACCTCGACACATGGCGCGTTTGGCGCATTAGCGCACGGCATCGGCACCTCCGAAGTGGAGCATGTGCTAGCGACCGGTTGCCTACTGCAGAAGAAGTCGAAACGGATGTTAATCTCGGTCGATGGTGCGGTTGGCGCAGGGGTTACCGCTAAGGATATTGTATTGGCGATCATTGGTACTATCGGTACCGCTGGCGGTACCGGCTATGCCATTGAGTTTGGCGGGAGTGCGATTGCAGCGCTCTCAATGGAGGGGCGGATGAGCGTCTGCAACATGGCGATTGAGGCGGGGGCGCGCGCCGGTCTGATCGCGGTTGATGAGACCACCATCGAGTATCTCTACGGCAAACCGTGGGCACCGACTGGCGATCAGTGGGATCAGGCGGTCGCGGCGTGGTTTGATCTCCACTCCGATGCCGATGCTGAGTTTGATCGGGTAGTCCATATTGATGCGGCGACCATAGAGCCGCAGGTGACGTGGGGGACATCGCCGGAGTTGGTGGTGCCGATCAGCGGTACCATTCCCGATCCTGCGCAGGAGTCCGATCCGGTACGTGCCGCCGGCATGCAGCGGGCGCTCGACTATATGGGACTGAGCGCCGGTACACCCATACAGGCGGTAGCGGTCGATGTGGTCTTTATCGGCTCCTGTACTAATGCCCGGATTGAGGATCTGCGCGCCGCGGCTGCGGTTGCGCGGGGGCGACAGCGCGCTGCTAATGTGCAGCGGGTGTTGGTGGTGCCCGGCTCCGGTCTAGTCAAGCAGCAGGCGGAAGCGGAGGGGCTGGATCAGATCTTCATTGATGCCGGCTTTGAGTGGCGCGATCCGGGCTGCTCAATGTGTCTGGCGATGAATGCCGATCGACTCGCCGCTGGCGAACGCTGCGCCTCCACCTCCAACCGCAACTTTGAGGGGCGGCAGGGTCAGGGGGGACGCACCCATCTGGTGAGTCCGGCGATGGCGGCCGCGGCGGCGGTCAGTGGCCACTTTGTTGATGTACGGCAGCTGCCGCACACTCTCCACGGAGCTTAAACGATGCAGCAATTGACCCAAATTGATGCTCTTGTGGTGCCGCTTAACCGCGCGAATGTCGATACCGATGCGATCATTCCGAAGCAGTTTCTTAAGTCGATCCAGCGCAGCGGGTTTGGTCCTAACCTATTTGATGAGTGGCGCTATCTGGATCATGGTGAGCCGGGGATGGATTGTAGCCAGCGGCCGCTCAATCCCGATTTCGTGCTCAATCAGGCTCGCTACCAGGGCGCTTCGATTCTGCTTGCAGGGCGTAACTTTGGTTGCGGCTCAAGTCGTGAACATGCGCCGTGGGCGCTGCTCGACTACGGCATCCGGGTGATTATCGCCCCCTCATTTGCTGACATCTTCTTTAACAACTGCTTTAAGAACGGCATCTTGCCAATCGTACTACCTGAGGTGCAGATAGCGGCGCTATTTGCAGCGGTCGAGGCGACACCAGGCTATCGACTACAGGTCGATCTGAACGCGCAGCAGATCCGTGATCCAGCCGGGGAGTTACTCCCATTTGAGGTCGATCCGTTCCGTCGGCACTGCCTACTTAACGGTCTGGATGATATTGGTCTAACGCTACAGCACACCGACGCGATCCGCGCCTACGAACAGAAGCGGCGCCTCGAAGCGCCGTGGCTCTTTAACGCTAACCCCTGATGTGAGAATCGACACACCATGTCCAAACTGATTGCGATTCTGCCCGGTGATGGTATCGGGCCGGAGATTGTCGCCGAAGCGGTACGCCTGCTTGAGTGGTTGCGTGACCATGCCGATCTTGATGTTGAGCTGGAGCAGGGGCTGGTCGGCGGCGCCGCCTACGACGCTGCTGGCGAGCCCCTGCCGGCCGCGACCATGGAGCTGGCGCAGCGCGCCGATGCGGTGCTGCTCGGTGCTGTCGGCGGCCCGAAGTGGGAGCCCCTGCCCATCGCGGTGCGCCCAGAGAAGGGGCTGCTTGGACTGCGTGCCGGGCTCGGGCTATTTGCTAATCTGCGTCCTGCACTGCTCTATCCGCAACTGGCGGCCGCCTCTAGTCTGAAGCCGGAGCTGGTCGCTGGCCTCGATATCATGATTGTGCGTGAGCTAACCGGTGGCATCTACTTCGGCAAACCACGCGGTATTCGCACCCTTGATAATGGTGAGCGAGAAGGCTTTAACACCCTCATCTATCGTGAGTCGGAGGTGCGGCGCATTGCTCGGGTGGCATTTGAGACGGCGATGCAGCGTAACCGCCGTCTCTGCTCGGTCGATAAGGCGAATGTCTTAGAGTGTACCGAGATGTGGCGGGAGGTGGTGACCGAGGAGGCGCGGCGCTACCCAGAGGTCGAGCTGAGTCACATGTATGTCGATAACGCAGCGATGCAGCTGGTGCGTGCACCTAAGCAGTTTGATGTGGTGGTCACAACCAATATGTTTGGCGACATCCTCTCCGATGCGGCGGCGATGCTCACCGGCTCGATCGGCATGTTACCGTCCGCCTCACTCGACGCGAATGGCAAGGGGATGTATGAGCCGATCCACGGCTCCGCCCCCGATATTGCCGGACAAGGGGTGGCCAACCCACTCGCCACCCTCCTCTCGGTGGCGATGCTACTACGCTACTCACTAGCAGAACCGGCGCTAGCGACGCGCATTGAGCAAGCGGTCAATCAGGTGCTAGAGCAGGGGTATCGTACCGCCGATATCGCCACCGAAGGGTGTCGGCAGGTTGGCACCCGTGGTATGGGTGATGCAGTGCTAGCGGCACTGCGTGGCTAAGCGCAGATAACAGCAAGTTTAGAGAGTGAATGTGATGAAACAGGTGGGATTTATCGGTTGGCGCGGTATGGTTGGATCGGTGCTGATGCAGCGACTGCGCGAGGAGAACGATTTTGCCGCGCTAGAGCCGGTCTTTTTTAGCACCTCGCAGTGCGGCCAGCCGGGACCCGATGTGGGGCGTCCGGTACCGCCGCTACAGGATGCTAATGATATCGCCGCGCTCAAGCGGATGGCGGTGATTGTCACCTGTCAGGGGGGGAGTTACACCGAGAGCATCTACCCGAAACTGCGGGCGGCCGGTTGGGAGGGATTCTGGATCGATGCGGCCTCAACGCTACGGCTGCGCGATGATAGCGTGATTGTGCTCGATCCGGTCAACCGGGGTGTGATCGATGCCGCCCTTGATGAGGGTATCAACACCTTTGTTGGCGGTAACTGTACTGTCAGCCTGATGCTGATGGCGCTCGGCGGCCTGTTCCAGAAGGGGTTGGTAGAGTGGGTCTCGCCGATGACCTATCAGGCCGCCTCCGGCGCCGGTGCCGCCAATATGCGTGAACTGCTACAGCAGATGGGTTCACTACATGGCGTCACCGCCGATCTGCTCAACGATCCAGCCAGTGCGATCCTCGATATCGATCGGCGCGTCACCGATCACCTACGATCAGCAGAGTATCCGCTGCAGCAGTGGCCGGTACCGCTAGCCGGTTCGCTGATTCCATGGCTCGATAGTCAGCTACCGAGTGGCCAGAGCCGCGAGGAGTGGAAGGCGCAGGTAGAGACCAACAAAATCCTCGGTAGCAGCGGCAATCCAATCCCGATCGATGGGATCTGCGTACGGGTCGGCGCGATGCGCTGCCATAGCCAAGCGCTCACCATTAAGCTCAATCGCAATCTCCCCCTAGATGAGATTGAGGGACTACTGGCGGCGGCGAATGAGTGGGTGAAGGTGGTGCCGAATGAGAAGGAGGCGAGCATGCGCGAGTTGACGCCAGCGGCGGTCACCGGCACGTTGAGCGTACCGGTTGGACGGCTACGGAAGTTGACGATGGGGCCCGAGTATCTGGCGGCATTTACCGTTGGCGATCAGCTGCTATGGGGTGCCGCAGAGCCCCTCCGACGGATGTTACGAATTGTGTTGGCGCGCTGAACGTAGCGGCGAGGGCTTAGGTTAAGGTAGCAGCGAGCGTGATAGGGCAACCGAGTCGGGGTAGGGGAGAGCAGTTACTGCTGTCGGCGCTACTGTGGCTACCGCTCAGCAGCTGGGCGTTAGGTCTAGGTACCATAGAGCTCAACTCACTGCTCAATGAGCCGCTAGATGCGACGATTGAGCTGGTGTCGGCACTGCCAAGCGAACTGGAGGCGCTACAGATCGAACTCGCCGCGCCGGAGGCATTCGCCCGTGCCGGAGTCCCGTATAGTGCCGATCTAACACAGCTACAGTTTGCTCTTGAGCGGGACGAAGCGCAGGGGTGGCAGATCGCCGTCACCTCTAGCGCCCCGCTGCGCGAGCCGTTTCTCGACTTTATTGTTGAACTCAATTGGTCTTCTGGTCGGCTGCTGCGGGAGTATACGCTGCTGCTCGACCCGCCGACCCTCAGTGGTGATCGCCCCCCCTCACTAGAGGCGGCTACGGTCGATGCCGATCCGCTAATCTCTGCCCCTGTGACACCGGCGATGAGCGATCCGGCAGCGACCGAGCCAGCGCCGTTGCCGCCATTAGTCTATGGCCCGGTGCGCGCAAGTGACACCCTCTGGGGCGTCGCGGCGGCGCTGCTGCCGGAGGCACCTAACGCCTCTTTGCATCAACTGATGATGGCGCTATTAGCGGCCAACCCGAAAGCGTTTGAGCGCAACAATGTTAATGGTCTAAAGCGCGGTGCGGTGCTACGTCTTGATGATCGGCGGCTATTGACAGCGCTCAGCCGGGATCAGGCGATGGCGGCATTTAATGAACAGTGGCGCACTTGGCGAGCGCTAAAACAGCCCCCGACAACCGGCGATGAGCGGTTGAGCGCTGCCGCGGCGACGGAGCGAACGCCAACGCCGAAACCGAGCGATGGCGGGGCGACTGCCGTACCGATCGCCGCAGCACCGTCGACCTCGCAGCTACAACTGCTGCCGGTGAGTGAAGATACCCCACAGCTACTGGCGCTACGCGAGGAGTTTGTCCGCACCCTAGAGTTGACTGAGGCACAGCAGCGAGAGAATGAGTCACTGCGTCAACGGCTACAGGCGCTAGAGGAGCAGCTCGGGGCGCTACAGCGTCTGCTCACCCTCAAGGAGGCGAATCTCGCACAGCTACAGGCGCAGCTAGAGCAGCCGACCGCCATTGGCGATCGAGAGGCGAGTGAGCAGCGTGATCAGGAGGGTGGGGTACGCAACCTACCGGCCACGACGACCGCACCCCAGCCTGCTGCGGCCGCGGGCGATCCGCCACCGATTAACCCAGCGATCGCCTCTGCTGATCCGGCGGCAGCGACTGAGCCTGTAGCGCCGACTACGGCGGTTTCTGAGCCGCCAGCGATCGCCCCCCCTGCGGTTGCAGAATCCCCCCCCGATCAGATGACACAGTGGCTAGAGCGGCTAGGGCAGATCGACCAGCGGCTACTCTACGGTGGTATCGGGGTAGCGCTTATGCTCCTACTGCTGAGTCTGCTCATCTGGCGGCGGCGGCAGCAGGATGAGGTGGTGAGCGATAGTTTTGAAGTCGAGGGTTTACCGCCGCTTGATGCCGATCAAGTGGCGGCCGAGTTGGCAGAGATCAGCGGTAGCACAACCCTCTCCGCAACCACTCGTACCGATTCCTCAGCCAACCAGAGCGAGTCGGTGGTCGGTGTGGCCGATCCAGCGCAGTTAGCAGAACAGCTCTGGCAGCGTGGCCACTACCAGCGCGCTGCCGATCAGCTGCGGATAGCGCTACAGCAGCAGCCAGCCGCGCCACAACTGCTACTGCGGTTAGCCGACTGCTACTATCAGATGGGTGATAGTGGCCGCTTCAGTGTTCTGGTTGAGCGCCACCAAGAGCAACTGCGGCAAGATGAGGGGAGCTGGCAATCACTCCAACGGATGGGAGGTACGCTGCTGCCAGAACATCCGCTCTTTAGCTCTCCGCTAGGTGCCGAATCAGCGTTACCGCCGGTTACAAGCGCCGCCACGCCACCCTCTGAACAGAAGCAGAGCGATCCCGATCCGCTACCGCTTGCGGCTGGCCATTTTGATCTCGCGGCACTTGCAGCTGAGTTAGAAGAGCGTGCTGCCCCGCTACCGCCACCATCGGCACCGGAACCGGAACCGGAGCAGACACCCGCGGCGACAACGCCCCCTGCGGCGGAAACAGCGAACGATGATCCGATTTCGCAGCAGTTGGCTGCACTGAGCCTCAATCTCTCATCTGTATCAAATCGGGATGATGAGGAGCGCACCGCGGCGCGCCACGAACCTAATAGTACGGTGGTGAGCGCGGCACCGATGATCGAAATTGGCGAAGAGGATGCGGGGTTAGCAAGTGAGCTAGAGCGCGGTTTAGAGGCGATCGCTGAAGGTATTAGCGATACGACAGCCGCCGCTGAAGCGCTAACCGTTGCGGCCACCGCCCCCGCTGAAGCGCTAACCGTTGCGGCCACCGCCTCTGCCGAAGCGCTAACAGCGACGGCCACAGACCCTGCCGAAGCGCTAACAGCGACGGCCACAGCCCCTGCCGAAGCGCTAACAGCGACGGCCACAGACCCTGCCGAAGCGCTAACAGCGACGGCCACAGCCCCTGCCGAAGCGCTAACAGCGACGGCCGCACCGCCGCTGAACAATCACGCGCCGTCGACCACTGCCCCGATCGATTCAAGCCACCTGATCGATTTTGATAGCAGCGGTTTCACTCCCGATCCGACACAGCAGCGCAGTGATACGGCCCATTTAAGTATGCCGCTAGTGGGCGACGCCTCTGCGCTCGCCAGCTTCTTCCCCAACACCACGGCAGCCGCGCAGGCACGGGCGAGCGGTACATCAAACCGCGATGAGGAGGATGACCCCCCCTTCTCTGCAGCTGAGGAGCTGATGACACGGCTCGATCTCGCTACCGCCTACATTGAGATGGGAGATAACGCGAGCGCTACCGAGTTACTCCAACAGGTCGCCGCACAGGGTGATGCTGATCTAAAACAGCGTGCTGCCGAGCTACTCGCACGGATAGGCGGCTGATCGATGGCACGGTTTGCAGTCGGCGTTGAGTATGATGGTAGCGGCTTTGCCGGCTGGCAGCGCCAGCGGCATGCGGTGCGCACCGTACAAGCGGTAGTCGAGCAGGCGCTATCACAGGTCGCCGCCGAGCCGCTGCAGCTACAGTGTGCTGGGCGTACCGATACCGGGGTGCATGCTACCGCCCAAATCGCACACTTTGATAGCGCGGCGATCCGCCCGCTCCACGCTTGGCTATTGGGTGGTAACGCTAACTTACCCGATGATGTTGCGCTACGTTGGGTCGTGCCAGTTAGCGATCACTTTCACGCCCGCTTCAGTGCGCTGCGTCGCCGCTACCGCTACCTGATCCTCAATCAACCGACCCGTTCGGCGCTACAGCGGCAGCGCGTCTGCTGGGAGCGCCAACCGCTCGATCTGAGTGCGATGCAGCAGGCTGCCACCCATCTACTCGGTGAGCATGACTTTAGTGCCTATCGTGCGGCCGGTTGTCAGGCGAAGCAGCCGGTACGCACCATTTACCATCTACAGTTATGGCGCGAGGGGGATATGCTGCTGCTGGAGGTTGAAGCGAACGCCTTTTTGCACCACATGGTGCGTAACATCGCCGGTGTACTACTGACGATTGGACGGGGTGAGCAGCCCCCTGCATGGGCGGGGACGGTGTTAGCTAGCCGTGATCGTCGCGCGGCGGGTGCCACCGCCCCGCCGGGTGGACTCTACCTTACAGCGGTTCACTATCCGGCTGAGTTTAAACTCCCGCAAACGCCTACACTGCCACAACAACTGCCCCTTTTCTCACCGCCACCGCTCTGATAGGCTCAACTGCTTCATGTCACTACAACCGCTGCGTACCCGTATCAAAATCTGTGGCATCACCCGTGCTGAAGATGGGGCGGCCGCCGCCGCTGCCGGCGCCGATGCCATTGGTTTAGTCTTCTATGCCGCTAGCCCCCGCGCGATCAGCGTAGCGCAGGCGACGGCACTGGTCGCGGCGCTACCGCCGTTGGTGACGCGGGTAGGGCTATTTGTCAATCCCGATCCGGTATGGGTTCGCGAAGTGCTTGCCGCGGTGGCGCTCGATCTGCTGCAGTTTCATGGTGATGAGTCGGCGGAACTGTGCCGGGCATTTGGGCGTCCCTATCTGAAGGCGCTGCGGATGCGCCCCGATTGCGATATCGGCGCGCAGATGCAGGCCTATGGTGATGCGAGTGGTATTCTGCTTGATACGTGGCATCCGGCCGCCTACGGCGGTACCGGCGAGTCGTTTGATTGGCAGCGGATCCCGAATCAGCGGCCCCGCCCACTGCTACTCGCTGGCGGTCTTGATCCCGACAACGTCGCCGCCGCAGTGAGCGCCGTCAGACCCTATGCGGTGGATGTCAGTAGCGGTGTCGAGCAGCGTCCCGGAATCAAAGATGCGGCGCGTATCGACGCCTTTGCGGCCGCAGTCGCCCGTGCCGATTCACTCATCTAAATAAACACTCAACTATTGGGAGAGGCTCCTCCGTGGCAATAGACCACTCGATTGAAAACCTTGCCGAGCTACCCGATGCGCGTGGCCATTTTGGCCCCTATGGCGGTATGTTTGTCTCTGAAACCCTGATGGAGCCACTGCAGCAGCTACGCGATGCGTGGCAGCAGCTACGCGGTGATGCCGACTTCATGGCTGAGCTCGATCGTGACCTCCAAGCGTTTGTTGGTCGCCCCTCACCGCTCTACCACGCCGCGCGCTGGAGTCAGCGCCTCGGTGGCGCGCAGATCTACCTAAAGCGCGAAGATCTCAACCACACCGGTGCGCACAAGATCAACAACACCGTCGGTCAGGCGCTGTTGGCGCGGCGGATGGGCAAGCAGCGGGTGATCGCCGAGACCGGTGCCGGGCAGCATGGGGTCGCTAGTGCGACGGTCGCCGCCCGCTTTGGTATGCAGTGTGTGGTCTATATGGGCGCTGAGGATATTGAGCGGCAGAAGATCAACGTCTTTCGAATGAAGCTGCTCGGTGCTGATGTGGTAGCCGTCACCTCCGGTTCGCGAACGCTTAAGGATGCGCTCAATGAGGCGATGCGCGACTGGGTAACGAACGTCGATGACACCTTCTATATCATCGGTACGGTGGCCGGCCCCCACCCCTATCCGGCGATGGTGCGTGACTTTCAGGCGGTGATTGGGCGTGAGGCGCGGGCGCAGGCGCTGGCGCAGACGGGGCGGCTCCCCGATGCGCTGGTCGCTTGTGTCGGCGGCGGCTCAAATGCGATTGGTCTCTTCTACCCATTCCTCAACGATCATCAAGTGGCAATCTACGGCGTTGAAGCAGCGGGTGATGGGTTAGCGAGTGGTCGTCACGCCGCCCCGCTCTGTGCCGGTCGGCCGGGGGTACTGCATGGTAATCGCACCTATCTGATGGAGGATGAGGATGGGCAGATTATCGAGACCCACTCAATCTCAGCGGGACTCGACTATCCGGGGGTTGGGCCTGAACATGCGTGGTTAAAGGATAGTGGTCGGGCCAACTATGTTGCCGTAACCGATGATGAGGCACTGGCGGCATTTCACGATCTGACCCGCACCGAGGGGATCATTCCGGCACTGGAGTCGAGCCATGCACTCGCGTATGCGATGCAGTTGGCGCCGACGATGCGTTCCGATCAGACGCTGGTGGTTAATCTCTCCGGTCGGGGCGATAAAGATATTCACACCGTCGCAGCACATGAGGGGATTGTGGTATGAGCCGTATAGCTGAACGATTTGCCTCCCTGCAACAGCAGCAGCGCAAGGCGCTGATCCCCTTCATCACTGCCGGCGATCCTGCGCCAGAGATCACGGTCGATCTGCTGCATGGGTTGGTGGCAGCGGGTGCCGATATTATCGAGTTAGGTGTCCCCTTCTCCGATCCGATGGCTGATGGACCGGTGATACAGCGCGCCTCGGAGCGGGCGTTAGCGCACCGCGTGCGGCTGCGTGATGTGTTGGCCATGGTGGCGGCCTTTCGTCGCGACGATACGGCAACACCGCTGGTGTTGATGGGTTACCTCAATCCGGTTGAGCGCTTTGGTTATGCGGCGTTTGCCGCTGCTGCTGCCGAGGCGGGTGTGGATGGGCTATTGACGGTCGATCTGCCACCTGAAGAGGCGCGTGAACTCACCACCCCGCTGCGCGCCGCGGCGATCGATCCGATCTTTCTACTCTCACCGACCACCGGCCCCGAGCGGATCGCGGCGATCTGTCACGAAGCGAGCGGTTTTGTCTACTACGTCTCGGTGAAGGGGATCACCGGATCGGCTGCACTCGATACCGATGAAGTGGCGGCTCGGGTTGCCACCATTCGTGAGCGCACAGCGCTGCCAGTCGGGGTTGGATTTGGCATCCGTGATGCCGCCTCAGCCGCTGCGGTAGCGGCGGTAGCGGATGCGGTGATTGTGGGGAGTGCACTCGTGAGTCGGGTGGAGGCATTAGCCGCAACACCCGATCGGATTGTACCGGAGCTATCGGCGTTTATCGGTGAGCTACGACAGGCGATCGATGCAGCATGAGCACCCGCCGATCGACAGCGGCTGTTACCGGCACGCCCGCTGTGTTGCGCTATATGATGAAGCCGGAGAGTGAGAGCACCAGATGAGCTGGTTAAAAAAGTTTCTACCGACCCAGATCCGGATCGATGGGGGGGCAAAAAAGCCGGTCCCAGAGGGGCTGTGGGCGAAGTGTAGCGGTTGCGGTTCGGTACTCTATCGCGCAGAACTAGAGCGCCATCAGGAGGTGTGTCCGAAGTGTGGTCAGCACATGCGTATCGGTGCCCGGCGGCGATTAGAGGGGTTTCTTGATGCGGCGCCGCGGGTCGAGATCGGTGCCGAACTAGAGCCGGTTGATGCGCTGAAGTTTCGTGATAGCAAGAAGTATCGTGACCGGCTGGCGACCGCGCAGAAGACAACCGGTGAGCATGATGCGCTGGTGGCGATGATGGGACAGGTGCAGGGGATCCCACTGGTCGCGGCTGCATTTGAGTTTAGCTTTATGGGCGGTTCGATGGGCTCGGTGGTGGGTGAACGGTTTGTGCGCGCCGCCGATGCGAGCTATCAGCATGCGATCCCGTTAGTCTGCTTCTCAGCTAGTGGTGGCGCGCGGATGCAGGAGGCGCTCGTCTCGCTACTGCAGATGGCCAAAACTTCAGCGGCACTCAGTCGCCTGAGCCAAGCTGGGATCCCGTTTGTATCAGTTCTTACCGATCCGACGATGGGGGGGGTCTCCGCATCACTGGCGATGCTAGGGGATGTCAACATCGCCGAGCCGGGCGCGTTGATCGGGTTCGCCGGCCCGCGGGTAATTGAGCAGACGGTACGAGAGACGCTCCCTGAGGGTTTCCAGCGCGCCGAGTTTCTACTCCAGAAGGGGGCGGTCGATCTGATCGTCGATCGGCGTGAGATGCGCAGTCGGGTCGCCTCACTACTAGCGATGCTAACCGGCCAACCGGCACCACCACCCGTCGCGGCACTGGCCGACTAAACGGCCACGCAAAGCAGGAGAGAGTAGATGTTTGGTAACTTAACAGAGCGCCTCAATCAGACCCTACGCAATCTGCGCGGTAGTGGTCGTCTCACCGAGCAGAATATCAGCGACACACTGCGTGAGGTGCGGATGGCGCTGCTGGAGGCGGATGTTGCGCTGCCGGTAGTGAAGCAGTTTATCGATCGAGTGCGCCAGCGGGCGATTGGCCAAGATGTACTCCAGAGCCTCACCCCCGGTCAGGCACTGATTAAGGTGGTGCATGATGAGCTGATCGCGGTGATGGGTGGGGAGAATAGCCGTCTTAACCTCACTACACGGCCACCGGCGGTGGTGCTGTTAGCGGGGCTGCAGGGGGCAGGAAAGACCACCACCGCGGCGAAACTAGCGCGCTATCTACAGGAGCGGGAGAAGAAGCGGGTGCTGCTAGTGAGTGCCGACATCTATCGGCCGGCCGCGATCGATCAGCTCCAAACCTTAGCCACCGAAGTGGCTGCAGGCTTCTTCCCTAGTCATCCTGATCAGCAGCCGGTAGCGATTGTCGAGGGGGCACTCGATCACGCTCGCAAGCAGTTTTTCGATGTGGTGATTGTCGATACCGCCGGGCGGCTCCACATCGATAGTGAGATGATGAGCGAGATCCGGCAGATCCACGCCGCCGTCGAGCCGATTGAGACGCTGTTTGTGGTCGATAGCATGACCGGCCAAGATGCGGCGCGGACCGCGGCGGCATTTGGTGAAGCGCTGCCACTGACCGGTGTCATCCTAACCAAGACCGATGGTGATGCACGCGGCGGCGCGGCACTCTCGGTGCGGCAGGTGACCGGTCAGCCAATCAAGTTTATCGGTGTTGGCGAGAAGAGCGCCGCCCTCGATCCATTCCATCCCGACCGGATCGCTTCGCGGATTCTCGATATGGGCGATGTGGTGTCGCTAGTCGAGCAGGCGCAGCAGCAGTTCGATCAGGAGAAGGGGGAGCAGCTTGCGCGCAAACTCAAGAGCGGTAAGGGGTTCGATCTGGAGGATTTTCGCGATCAACTCGCCCAACTCAACAAGATGGGTGGGATCACCTCGATGCTCGATAAACTGCCCGGCATAGGGGGGCTAAATGCGGCACAGCGGGCGCAGATTGACGATAAACCGCTGCGGCAGATGGGGGCTATCATCAACTCGATGACACCGGCAGAGCGGCGCCGCCCCGATATGATTCGGGGTTCGCGTAAACGGCGCATCGCCAATGGCTCCGGCACCCAAGTGCAGGATGTCAATCGGCTGCTTAAGCAGTTTACCCAGATGCAGAAGATGATGAAGAAGGCCTCCGGCAAGGGGGGGATGGCAAAGGCGATGCGCTCACTGCGCGGTCAACTCCCCCCCGGTTCAATGCCCGGGGGTGGCGGTTTCCCGTTCTAAGCGCGGGGCGCGCCGCTCTAACCAGCCGAGCAGCAGCAGCCAGAGGGCGCAGAGTAGTGGATGGAGCAGCAGCAGCAGGGGGGTCGGTAGGTGGGCATGAAGTAGTGCAGCGCCGACCAGTAAGCTATGGAGTAGCCAGAGTAGCTGGACGCTGTGGCGATGCGAGAGGCCGAGCCGTAGCAGGCGGTGGTGGAAGTGGTTATCGGTCGCTAAGAACCAGTTGCGGCGGCTGCGGATACGCCGATAGAGCACCACCAGAATATCGGCTAGCGGTAGGCCGATCAGCAGTAGTACGGCAGCTGGGGGGAGGGGTGGCGTCTCGCCTTGAGTCAGCAGAATCGCCACCACGCCTACCAGTAGGCCGAGAAATTGGGAGCCGCTATCGCCCATAAAGAGGCGCGCCGGATGGAGGTTATAGCGCAGGAAGGCGACCACCCCAGCCGCACCGGCTAGCGCGAGTAATAGCACCCCATCGGCACCGCCACGCGCTGCCAGCACGGCCGCTGCCAACAGCGTCAGCAGCGCCTCTCCCCCAGCTAATCCATCCAGCCCATCGGCGTGGTTAAGGGCGTTAATCACGCCAATCAGCGCGAGCAGTGTAAACGGGAGGGCGATCATCTCCGGCAGAGGGGTGGCCACGAGCGGTAGCTGCGTCACCCGCAACCCCCCATGCAGTAGCAGCGGCAGCAGGGCTAACAGTTGTCCCGTGAACTTCCAGTAGTGGCCAATAGCGCAGCGATCATCCCACACCCCAAATAGAAATAGCACGCCGCTAGCAAACAGGAGTCCCTGTAGCAGGAGATCATCGATCGCCACCCACGGTAGTAGTGCACCGAGGGTTCCGGCCACGATCCCCCACCCTCCAATCCGAGGCCGCGGCTGCTGATGCACCTTACGGGGTGCCGGCTGATCGATCAGACCGAGGCGCGGGGCAAAGGGTAGCAGCGTGTTGATGAGTAGGGTGGTGATAGCTGCCGCCAGTAGCATACTGGCGATAATCGGGTTGCTCTCCATGACGATACCGCTCCGAGGTCGCTGGTTGAATCGAGGATCGACAGCAGCGCGGTTCATATCGGGGAGAAGAGGAGGATCCGGTTCGCCATCCGTGGCGAACCGGGGTACTGCTGCCCTCCATGGCGAGACAGTGACGCTCCGCTGTCGCTGTCGCTACGACACCCTCCCGATGTCGCCGATCCTCCCTGATCGCGTGCCGGTGTTCCGTTACCGGTGAGCCGCTGCGCTCAAAGAGAAAACTTAGTCGTGACCGGGGCAGGCTGCTGGTGGGTAATACCCGCAGCGGTGCCGGGTCGAAACGGTAGCGAGTCGTAGTAGTCAGGTAGTCGTCAGGGGTCTGCGCTATACCTGTCAGATAACTTGGCAACCTATGGGAGTGGTGATCGATGCGACCGACATTCATCGGTATTGGTGCGCAAAAGTGCGCCTCCACTTGGCTCTATCGAATCCTCGCCGATCATCCGCAGGTGGCGATGAGTGCAGGTAAAGAGCTCGACTTCTTCTCCTACCACTGGTCGCGCGGTGAGGCGTGGTATCTGGCACAATTTCCGCCGCGCGCCGACGCGCTAGCGTGTGGCGAGATATCCCCCTCCTACTTTAGCGATCCGGCAGTCCCCCCCCGTCTACAGCAGTGGCAGCCCGATCTGAAACTGATACTCTCACTGCGCGATCCTCTTGAGCGGGCGATATCGCAGCACCACCACCGAGTGCGGGTGGAGCAGCTACAAGGTCGCGCTCGCCGCTTTGAGGAGGGGTTAGCTAGCTCACCCGACTACCTCGATCAGGGGCGTTATGCGACCCATCTGCAGCGCTGGTTAGCCTACTTTCCGCGCCATCAGATCCTGATCCTATTGATGGAGGAGGTGCGCAGCGATCCATTAGCCGTCGCTCAGCGGCTCTACCGCTTTGTTGGCGTCGATGCCACATTTCAGCCGCCGACCCTGCACCAGGCCGTCAATGTCAGCCATCTTGAGCGCTGGCACTGGTTGGCGCGCTGGCAGCAGCGCGCCTATGCTGCCACCCGCCGACCGGGGCGCGCATGGCTCTGGCAGCTGGCACAGCAGAGTGGCCTCAAAACGCTCTATCGCCATCTCAATCGACGCGCCCCACAGCAGCAGATCGCGCCGCCACGAGCCGAGACTATCGCCTTGTTACGGGCAGCTTGGCGACCGGAAATGGTGGCGCTAGAGCAGATCCTTGAGCGGCCACTACCGGGCTGGATGGGGAGCGATCCTGAAAAGGGTATCCGCAGCAGTAACATTGCTTATGCGAACTCTGGTACGATGCACCGGCAGTCATAGTGATGATAATTTAAGCCGTTGGGGGGAGGATGGTTGAGAGGCTTAGTGCGGCACCAATGCGGCACCTATTGGCGCTGCTACTACTGCTATCGACATGCAGTGTCACAGCACAAGAGCGCTACACATTTGGCGTAGTACCGCAGTTTGAACCGGGACGCATTGCTGCGACATGGCAGCCGATCCTGCGTGAGTTGGAGACGCGTACCGGCTTTCGGATCGAATTAGTCGGTGCCCCCGGGATTCCGGCGTTTGAGCAGGCATTTATGGCCGGCGCCTACGACTTCGCCTATATGAATCCCTATCACTCGGTACTCGCCGGTGAGCAGCAGGGGTATGTGCCGCTGGTGCGTGATGGTGGGCGGGAGCTGTTTGGTGTGCTGGTGGTACATCGTGATAGTCCACTGCAATTGGTCGCTGAACTTGATGGCAAAACGGTCGCGTTTCCGGCTCCCAATGCGCTCGGCGCCTCGCTGCTTATACGGGCGGATCTGGATCAGATCCATCAGATCCAAGTGCAGCCACTCTACACCCAGACCCACTCATCCACCTATCTACAGGTGGCGCTAGGTCGCGTCGCGGCCGGTGGCGGGGTGCTCTCAACGCTACTACAGCAGCCTCTACCGGTGCGCAACCGCCTCCGCATTATCTACCGCACCCGCGGTATGCCGCCCCATCCGATCACCGCTCATCCACGCGTACCGGTCGCGGTTCGCACCCAGATGCAGCAGGCGCTGCTAGATCTGGCAGCAACGACAACTGGGGCGGCGCTGCTTGCCGATGTACCCTTGATTGATATGGATAGAGCGACACTAGAGGAGTATGCGCCGCTGCGGCAGTGGGGGTTAGAGCGCTACTTCATCTCATCGCCCGCACCAACCGCACCACCGCGATCACCCTAGGAGTGTGCCGATGCTGAATCTGCGGGTCAAGGTAGCGCTCACGGCGGCGCTCTTTATCGCCGCTGCGACCGCCTATTTTCGCTGGTACTGGATACCGCTCGCTGAGCGCAGTGCCACTGCGACTATCGTCGCAGTGACCGAGGCACATCTTGATAGTTTGAGCGATGCGGTGCTCCCCTACCTTCTACAGAATCAGCTCGCCACCATCTATGAGCTACTCGATAGTGCGCGCCAACGCAACCCACACTGGCTACAGCTACAGCTGACCGATACCGATGATCAGCTCATCTATCCGCTGATGGCCAGTCCACCGCTACCTATCGATTCGATCCGCTACTTTCATCACACCATCCAGTTCCATGATAAGAGCTTAGGTGAGTTGCGGTTACAGGTTGATATCAGTGGTCGCCTTGCCGATCTTCTGGCCGGTTATCGGCAACATGGATTGATGATGCTGCTGGGTGCGATCGGCTTTGTGATCACACTCGTGGTACTACTAGAGCTGTTAGTAACGCGACCGGTACAGCGCCTCAATGAGGCCGCGCGCCGCCTCGGTGATGGTGATTTTACCGTCGCACTCTCACCCTCCTATGGCAGCCGAGAGCTCACCGCATTGAGCCACACATTCATTGAGATGCGCGATCGCATTCACCACCACCAGCAGCAGCTACAAAAGAGTCATGCGCTCACTGAGCAGGCGCACCAGACACTCTTTGAGGAGAATCGGCTGCATCGTCTGTTCAGCGAGCTGTTATCTGTCGACCTACAGCAGCGTACCCTCAATGTAGCGCTAGGTGAAGCGCTCGATATGGTACTGCAAGGGGGATTACAAGAGCGCGTATCAAAAGCGGCGATTCTGCTGTTAGAGCCACGTGAACAGAGGCTCGATGTGGTGGTCGAACACCACTTTCCAGAGCTATTTATGCTACGGGCTGATGCGAGTGAGTGGCTACAGCAGGCGCACGATGGTTGGATTGAGGGGGAGTTTCGATCGCTGCTCCTACAGCATCAAACGACGCCACCGGCACGGCGCGGCGGGGGTTATTACCAACTCCCGATCCGGCTATTAGCGGAGCCGATAGGGTTGGTGCTACTGGTGCTTCCAGAGGTGGAGGAACCGAGTGAGCAGGAGCTGCGCTTCCTTCGCGCAGCGGTGTTAGCGATGGCGTTTATTGTGCAACAGAAGCGGCAGGAGCAGACCCTCCTGCGGGCGCGCGATCTGGCCGAGCAGACGAGTCGTGCAAAGTCGACCTTTCTGACAAATATGTCGCATGAGCTGCGCACCCCGATGCATGCGATCCTCGGGTTTTCTGAGATCGGTCGTAAAAAGGTGGCACAGCTCCCAGAAGCGGCGGCGTTAGGGCGCTATTTCGATCATATCCGTGCGAGTGGAGAGCGACTATTAGGATTAGTCAATAATCTACTCGATCTATCACGGCTGGAGGCAGGACAGCATCAGTTCAATTTTCGTCACAATCCGTTACAACCGTTAGTGACCCTCGTGATTGAGGAGTTGCAGCCGTTAATGAGAGATCGACGTATTGGGTATCGGATCACTGAATCGCTAAGTAATAGCGAGGTGTGGTGCGATATCGAGGCGATTCGACAGGTACTGGAGAATCTTATCGCCAATGCGTTACGGTTTGCGCCGGTCGATAGTGAACTGACTATTGCGCTCAGTGAGCAGCAATTGATGACCTCTATTGGGAGTCGGGTCGATGCGGTCGCGGTCACGATTGATGATTGTGGTGCCGGCGTACCGGAGGATGAGCTGGAGTTGATCTTTGAGAAGTTTTTCCAGTCGAGCCGCACCCATGATGGTAGTGGAGGTACCGGGTTGGGACTAGCGATCTGTGCCGGTATCATCGCCGGTCATGGTGGCCGTATCTGGGCGGAGAATCGGCCGCAGGGTGGCGCGCGTTTTAGTTTTATTCTGCCGCGTCAACCACAGCCTGTAGTAACAACGCAACACCATCGAGCGATGGATAGTGTGGCGTGAATGCGAGCCATAGGTAACTGGTTCAGTCGATAGTGTGATGATTGCGAAGGAGCAACTGTGATGTCTGGCTCAATGGGTACGGTGTTAATTGCCGATGATGAAGCGCTCAGTCTGGAGCTAGTGAGTGAGCTGCTAGAGGATGCGGGCTACCAAGTGGAGGGGGTGGCCGACGGTTTGGCGGCATGGGAGGTGCTGCAGCGCCAGCCGGAGCGCTTTGATGTGATACTGCTCGATCGCATGATGCCTCGACTCGACGGTATGGCACTGCTGGGCCGAATCAAAGCGGAGCTATCGCTGCGCGATATTCCGGTCATTCTACAGACGGCGATGGGGAGTCGCGGCCATGTGTTGGAGGGGTTGCGAGCGGGGGCTTACTACTACCTCACTAAACCGTTTGATCACGATGCGCTATTTGCGATTGTTGGATCGGCAGTGGCTGATTACCGCCGCTACCGCGAGCTACGCGGTGAGCTACGTCATACGGTTGGCACGCTCGGGCTACTCGATCAGGGCCGTTTTCGATTCCGCTCACTCGATCAGGCGCGGCGGTTAGCGACGCTGCTGGCAAATGTCTGTCCCGATCCTGATCGGGTCGTGGTCGGGCTCTCTGAACTACTGGTCAATGCGGTTGAACATGGTAACTTGGGGCTTGGTTATCAGCGTAAATCGGAGTTGCATGTCAGTGGTATCTGGGAGGAGACGGTGAATGATCGTATGCATCAAGATCCGTTTGCTGAGCGCTATGCAACGGTCGCAATAGAGCGACAGCCGCATGAGGTACAGTTCCTCATCAGCGATCAGGGTAACGGTTTTGAGTGGGATCGCTACTTAGAGTTCGATCCAGAGCGCGCTTTCGATAGTCACGGTCGTGGCATTGCGATAGCCAATATGGTGAGTTTCGATCGGCTAGAGTATCGCGGCAACGGCAATCAAGTTCTCGCCGTGGTTACGACCTGATCGGCGATTAGCCGCTCCTCACCGCTCTAGCGTATAGAGTAGATCGCCACCACTTTGGGTGGTGGCCGATTCCGCTTCAAGTAACAGATGTTCGGTCAGTTGGTAGCGGATCTGAAGCTGATCGACACTCTCACCGAAGCCGACGATATAGCGTAGGTAGAGTCCTGGCGCCAGTTGCTTACCTAACACCAGTGCGGTACCGGCAGCACTGCTATCGGTCGCTTCAGTCGCCTCAACCGCCACCTCATCAAGTCCGAGTTCGCCGCCAATCTGTTTCGCTAACCGATCACCACCACTGATACTGAGTGAGGTGGCCGCTTGTGTCAGTAGATCCCCTTCGCCGCTGGAGGCGCCACTGAGCGGGCGACCTAGCAGTAGATAGGCGAGAATATCGCTCTCCTCTAGTGCGCTGTTAGCGTAGAGGTTGATCTGCGGCTGCTGTAGCGTGCCGGTCAGATGCATACCGACCGTCACCTCCTCAATCTGGCGCTCAGCGCGCAGATCGAGACCCGGGTTATCGAGTAGTTCACCACTGTAGATAAGCCGACCACTCGTAATAGTCAGATCTTGGCCATACGCTTTATAGCGCCCATCAAGAATGTTTAACTCACCGGTCGCAGTGAGCGGTTTATCACGCTGTTGCTGCAGCAGAAGATCGCCCCCAAGTCGACCATTAAAACCGTAGCCACTGAGGGTGACTCGCTCTCCGAGCCGAATCGCGATACGCGTATGGCTCTGCCAGCGGGTTGTCGGCTGCGGTGGCGCCCGCAGATCGCGCATCACCACCACATCGCTACTGGGTGTCACGCTACCGGTGGGTAACTCGGGTAGGAGAATCGTTGCCTCTGGAATCGCTACCTCACCGCTCACCTCGGCAGAGCCGGGTTGGAGTTTGAGCGTCACCGCCGGGGAGGCGGCAAGCTGTAACGCCGGTAGGGTCACCAGTTCAGCATCACTGCCGGTGAGCGTGACTTGGAGCCTCCAATCATTTAGCTGAGGGGCGCGAAATAGACCATCAAGCGCTAGTGTACCGCTGCCGGCGCGGGCACTCCCTTCAAGTTCAAGCTCACGACTACCGTGGGCAGCGGTTGCGACTCGTACCACAATCTCACGCAGCGTAATACCCGCTACCGGTAGTGCAATCTGACCCTCACTGAGTACCACCATACCGGCCAGTTGCGGATCGGCGAGGGTACCACCGAGCCGGAGATCGGCATCCAGACGCCCCTGTGGATCGGCGATAGCGGTGGTGGTGAGCGCCAACCAGCCAATCTGATCTAAATGGATGGTTAAATCTCCATCGAGTGGCTGTTGTGGCGAGAGGGGGGCTGGCACAAGCCAGTCGGGGAGTGCTAGCGCTACATTGAGGTGGCCGCCATCACTCAATGTTCCCTCCAGATTGACGCGGCTGCCGCTGGCGTTGCCGCTGAGTCGTAGGTTGGCACGGGTGAGTGCCGCCTGTAGCGGTTGATCGCCGAAGTCGTAGCGCAGCTCCACCTGATCGAGGGTAGCGCTACCCTCGATCTGCTCAAGCGTACCCGCCACCATCTGCGCCTCCAGCTGTAGATTGGCAAACCCACTGAGCAGAATCTCACGCTGCGAAAGTAGTGGTGCCGTTAACGGCTGCAAGCGTAACCGCTCACCCCGTAACTGTAGCCGCTGACGGGGTGCGCTCGTGAGCGTTGTCGCTGGGCTATCGGTGAGTCGATCGGCACTCAGACAGAGCTGACCATAGCGGTAACTCTGCCAGCACCAAGGGGATAGCGCTACCCCAGCAGCGGGTGCTAGGTCGAGAGTGGTTGGTTGTAACTGCTGCCAGTCGCCATAGTCACGACTCTCTAACACGCCATCATGTAGCTGCGCTAACCAGCGCTGATCACGGTAGTGGCCGGTCGCCTGTAGATCGATTGTCGCCTGCTGATGGTGTAGTTGGAGGCGGATTTGGTGATCATTAGCATCACCGTCGCCGGTAAGACGCAAGCGCTGTAGTGCCGTATCGCCACTCACGCTACCCACCTGTTCGGCCGTGGCAACCAGCTGCCACGGCGTGACGCCGGCTAGATCAATATCGCTCTGTAGCGACAACGTCTCTGCCTGCCAGTCGCGCCAGCGCAACTGCTGACCATTGAGCGTTGCGATGATATGGGGGTTGAGTCGCTGCCCCTGCAGGCGACCGGTGCCATCGAGTTGGCCGCTCGCTTCAGGTAGTAGATGGCTGATCTCTGGGGCGTGTAGTGACCAGTCGAGATCCCACTGCCGATCGAGCGTGCCGCTGGCACTCAGGGTGGCGCTGCCGCTCTGTAACTGGAGCGCCGCGAGCTGCCAGCGCTCACCGTGGATACTCGCTTCGCCTCTGCCTGAGACCGGATAGTCGCGTAGTACCCCCTGTAGCTGCTGGAGCGCTACTTGAATTTGCGGTTTGCCCTCGATCACCTCACCTCGACTCTGGATCTGGAGCGCAAGGTTACCGGGCCAGTCGGGGTGCAGCAGTGCCGGATCGATCGCCTCACCGCGAAGGGCCGCTTGCCACCGTACACCCTGCTGCCAGCGCAGTGTCGCATCCCCTTGCCAACGACCGATGCCATCGACCGTTAGGTGTGAGAGCCGCAACTGCTGCTGATCACCGGTGAGTTGTAGCGCGACCGTAGCGGGCGCCACTTGGGGGAGATCAAGCGCCGCCTTCAAGCTGGCACGATAGCGCTGCGGGAGGCCGCTGATCGCCAGTTCACCATGACCACTGCGTAGATCGGTGGTAGGGCCGGTGAGTGGCCAGCGCAGCTGTTGCCACTGCAGCGTTAGCTCAGGATCATCCGATCCTTGGCGATAGCGGCCACGGCCACTGATCGTCGCCCCCTGCGGCCCCTTCAACTGGAGTGCGGATAGATGCCAATTCGCCGCCTCCCGCTCTAGTTGACCGGCCAGTTGCCACCCTCCAAATGGTGCTAACGAGGCCTCTAATTTGCTATCGATATGAAAGCGCTGCAGTGTTCCTCCACCGCTGATCCGACCGCTGATCTGCGCTGCCGGTAGGCCCTGCTGGAGTCGTGATGGATCGATCTGCTGAAGCTCCAGTGCCGCCTGCCACGCCAGCGGCTGCTGCTGCCACTGGGTACTCGCGGTGATTGCCGCTTGCAGTGCCCCGTCGAGCTGTAGTCGCAGTTCGGGGGTGGCTAATGGGCCGCTGATCTGACCACTGCCGCGCAGCGGGGTCGCTAACTGAGGGGGGCGTAGCTGCCACGCAAACTGCAGTTGTAGTAGCTGCGGCGCTTGGTGCTGGAGTTCACCATGGAGCTGTAGCTCAGCAATCAAGCTGGACACCTCTGCTCGATCGAGTGTGATCGCCTCTGGCCACCAGTGCAGCTGCTCAATCTGTACGCGATCGATCGGTGGCAGCGCGCCCCCCGCTGGATCGATGATTGCGAGGCGCTGTAGTGTCAACTGCTGTAGTGTGATACGCAGCGGGAGCGATGGGAGTTGGAGTGATAGTGGCGATGTGCGTGTCGGCTCGGACGCCTGCTCGCTCATCGGTAGCGTCACCTGCAACCCATTGATGTAGATCTGCTCGATCAATAGCTCGCCATCAAGGAGTGCTAGCGGTTGCCAACGGAGCTGGATCTGCTCCAACCGTAGCGCGCCGCTGTCGGCAAGCGGCAGCGTCACGCCGGTGAGGGTCAGCGGCCCAGCGAGTCGACCACTGATCAGTTCGAGTTGGATCGGCAGATGGCGCAGGGCGATATCGGTTACAAGCTGCAGCGCCCGTTCGCTATAGAGCAGGGTCGCAAGCGCTAACGGCGGTAGCAGCAGGAGCAGCAGCAGGAGTCGCAGCACTCCACGCAGTATGCCGCGCAGCCACCGCCGTGGGCGGCGCAAATCGGGTGCTGGCGGCGGGTCGCTCGCCAGATTCGATGTGGCTGCGGGGGGATCGATAGGGGTCGTCTCACTCATAACAGAATCGTTACAGATCGGCACCGATACTCAGGTGAAAGCGCCACGCCGTCTCCTCTTCACTGATCGCCGCAGCGATGTCGGCACGTAACTGACCAAACGGAAAGCGCCAGCGCACACCGGCGCCGACGCTGTGTGCTAATTGAATGCGGCGATCATCATAAGCGTTGCCCATATCGGTAAACAGCGCCACGCCCAGACGTCGATTGAGCCACGGTAGGTAGTAGTCAACCTCTGCGCTCATAGTCAGAAGATTGCGACCACCCACCACTGCACCCGTCTCATCGGTCGGCCCGAGTGACTTATAGGCGTAGCCACGCACGCTATTGTCGCCACCGGCAAAGTAGCGTAGCGAGAGAGGGAGTGAGCGAAAATCGGGGATCCAACTCGCCGCCGCATCGAGTCGCAGTAGCAGTCGGCTGTGGTTGTTGAGGCTATTGATGTAGCGCCCATGCAGCTCGGTCTGCACCATATCGGTAGCCGAAGCAAACTTCTCGCTTGCCGTCCGTGCTACCAACCCGATGCTCCAGCCGTGGAGTGGGAAGAAGCGATCATCGCTCTGCTGCCGCTGGAGTGTCATGGTAGGGTAGAGCATCAGCGAGCTATCATCGGTACGACTGACGGTGTAGCGCTCATCACTCAGCGTCAGAGAGAGCGTTCGGCGCCAAGCGGCGAGATGATGGGTCAAAGAGGCGCTAATCGATTCGGTGCGGCTAAAGGTGTCGGCCGCACGCTCCTCACGCAGGTTGGCGCGAAAGGCGAGCATATCACTCTCTGGACGCGCTAGCGGGATCTGATAGACCGCCTCTGCTTCCGTCAGAATCGACGATAGTGTGATATCGAACTGCAACCGATGGCCGTGGCGATTGAGCCAGCGGCGCTCAAATCCTAGGCGTGTGCGCGCTCCGGTATCGGTGCCATAACCGGCACCGACGGTGTAGCGATTGCGCGGTCGCATCGTCAACTCAACAGCGACCGGGATCTGATCGGCGCTGCGCGCCGCTAACTGCGGCGTTACCCGTGCACTACTGAAGTAGTTACTACTACTAAGCGCTGATTGTAGCGCCATCAACTGCTCACTGTGATAGGGGGCACCACTCGTAAAGGGTTGGTAGCGCCGCAGCAGATCCGCATCGATCGGTACCGGATTGTAGCTAATCGCGCCGAAATGGTAGCGCGCGCCACTCTCGATCTGCAGGGTGATGGTCGCTTCGTTAGCAATTGGATTGACGGCGATGGTGTGGTGCTGCAACTCAGCATCAAAGTAACCGCGCCGCTGGAGCAGTGCCAGCAGATCACCCTTAGCACGCTCATAGAGTGCATGCTGCAGAACTGAACCTACCGGCAGCGGAAAATCCTCACGCCACTGCTGCAGAGCAGGATCGGCACTCGCCGCGCCGTTGATCTCTACCATCAAGGCAATCACCCGGACCGGCAGACCCGGCTCGATCGTGTAGTGGGCCTCAAATACCCCCGACTCATCCTGCGTCAGGGTCGACTCGGTGCGCGATTGGTAGAAGCCGAACGCCTCCATCGTCTGCTGAATCTCATGCGTCGCTTGGCGGTATAGACGACGCAACCGCACCGCGGTGAGTAGGGGATGGTTTTGCTCCTGATAAAGCGTTAGGCTGGCGAGTACCGCCTTACGAACCGCCGGTTCAACCCCGCTCACTTCTATGGTCACGCTCGGCGTCGCCACCGATGGCGTCGCACCCTCGGCGGCCGCGCTAGCGGGCGGTTGCAACACCAATAGGATGAGCAGCGTTAGTGCCATCCATAATGACCCCCCCCTCCCGCTAGCGGAGGGTGATCGTCGATGAGAGCGCCGTAGCACACAGCGTGTTATCGGTAACATAAGTACCATTCTATCAGCCTAGCGGTGAGACTGTGTATCGCCGCTACACCGCCGCTACATCAGTGATAATCGGTAACGCAATCCAGAAACGACTCCCCCCGGCCGCCTCCGCCTCCACGCCCACTAACCCGCCGAGGCGAGCGACACCCCGTAGCACGATAGCCAAACCGAGGCCGGTGCCCGGATAGCTATCGCCGTCGTGGAGTCGCTCAAAGCGTCGAAAGATGCGCTCCTGATCATCGTTCGGGATCCCAAGACCGTTGTCACTGATCCATAGTAGTGTCCAGTGGCGGTAACGCTGCGATCCGATCTGGATCTGCGGCGTTCGATCGGCGGCGACAAACGTCAAACTATTCTCTAACAGATGTGTAATCACCAATAGTAGGGTCGCATAGTCGCCAACCGCACTATCAAGCGGCGTATCGACAGTGATGGTAGCGTGGCGCTGCCGAACCACCTCATCCAACTGCTCTAGGGCGGTCTCGACCACCCGCTGTAGTGAGAGTGGCTGCAGCGAGAGTGGCTCGCGGTTGAGACGACTATAGGTGAGCAGATCGCGAATTAGCATCTCCATCGACCGACTACTCTCGAGGATCTGCTGGAGCGCTTGATGACCCTCATCGGGTAGCTGCTGTCGGCAGCAGTGCTGCATCTGCTCAGCCGCGCTACGCGCCTGCCAGAGTTGATTGCGTAGCGCATGCGATACCGACCATGTAAACGCCTCCAACTCATCATGAGTCGCCTGTAGCTCAGTGGTACGGCTCGCCATCCGCTGCTCCAGACCGTCCGCTCTGTGACTCATCTGCTCATGGAGCCGCTCGCGCTCATCAATCTCACGCTGTAGCTGTCGGATGGTGTTATTTAACTTGCGCGTGCGCTCCTGCGCGCTACGCTCCAGCCGGTAGCGGTGCGTCTTCAACTCCTCCTCCAATCGCAGCTGTGGGATCAGCGCCATCTGCCGCACCATCACCCAGAGAAAAGTCGCCAGAACCAGCACAAATAGGGTCGATGCGATCACCAGTCGTACGCGCATCTGATCTAGATTATTTTCAATTGTGGTGGTGTCGCGGATCAGCGATAGGGTAGCCAATAGCTGACCGCCGTAGTGCACCTCATGGGTCAGTGCCAGTTGGCGCTGCTGGAGGGCGGGGAGGGGGCGCTGATAGTCGATCAGCGACTGCTGATCACGGGCGACTGCGCGAAACGCGACAACATTCGGATCCTCCTGCGCCCACTGCTGAAAAAACTGCTCGACTCGTCGATAATCCTGACCAATCAGGGCATCGCGGATAAAGGTCTCCATCAACTTCAATTCGCGATGGGCGAAGCGCTCAGCCTCACCTAGTAACGCTTTACGCTGCTGCGCGACTAAGATGCTGTTAGCGATGAGTGAGGCCACTAAGAGTACCCCCATTAATATCAGCAGGGCATGCATGTAGCGAATCTGATGCGGGTTTTTCACAAGCAGCTCCAGTACCGCAGAACGAATCGTCCATTATAGGTTCTAGGTCGCAGCGGCGCGAACGCTAAGGTTAAGGGGTTGCGATTTTTCCTAAGTAGGGTATGATGCGCCGCTTCACGTAGTACCCGGGCCGTTAGCTCAGTCGGTAGAGCATCTGACTTTTAATCAGGTGGTCGTGCGTTCGAGTCGCACACGGCCCACCAACACTATCAACCTGTCGCAACACCCCTCTTTCCCCGTATAATGGCGCACCTTGCGATCGCCGATCGCGATCATCTCATCTTACGCATATAGGGGATAACCACTGATGCCAGAGCACGCTGTACGACGCGTCGGCAAGCGCGTCGTCACGTTAGTTGAAGATTTTGGTCTGGTGGTGGTGCTGATCGCCACCATTGTCGCCTCCTATCAGGAGGTGATGCATCTGTTCCACACCGGTAAGGTTCATCTTGCCGATCTGCTGCTGCTCTTCATCTATTTAGAGGTGGTTGCGATGGTCGCCGCCTACTGGGAGTCGGGTCAGCTACCGGTACGCATGCCACTCTATATCGGCATGGTGGCACTGGCACGCTATCTCACCCTCGATATGAAGAATATGGAGCCGTGGCAACTGATAGCGGTGGCGCTGGCGATTCTGCTGCTCGGTCTGGCGGTGCTGGCGATCCGCTTTGGCCATGTCAAACTCCCCTATCAACCTGAGCGGCGCCCCGACTGAGTGGGTGCTGTTGATCCTCTTAACGCTCGACTAATGTAAGGTTGTTGCATGTCTGCTAAGACCCGTTTTGCACCCAGCCCAACCGGTTATCTGCATATTGGCGGTGCCCGTACAGCGCTCTTCTCTTGGCTCCACGCCCGCCGTCATGGGGGGCGCTTTGTGCTGCGCATTGAGGATACCGATCGCGAGCGCTCTACAACCGAATCGGTCAACGCCATCCTTGAGGGGATGAGCTGGCTCGGACTCGACTATGATGAGGGGCCGTTCTATCAGACTGCCCGCTTCGATCGCTATGATGAGGTGCTCCAGCAGCTCCTCGCCAGTGGCGACGCCTACCGCTGCTACTGCAGCCGTGAAGAGCTTGATGCACTGCGTAGCGAGCAGATGGCTAATAAGCAGAAGCCACGCTACGATGGTCGCTGTCGTGCGCTGACCACGCCGCCGGCCGATCGCAGCGAGTCGGTAATTCGGTTCCGCAATCCGACTGATGGGGTCGTGGTGGTCGATGATTTAGTGCGTGGACGGGTCACCTTCCAAAATAGTGAACTAGATGATCTGATCATCGCCCGCAGTGACGGTACCCCCACCTACAACTTCACTGTGGTGGTAGATGATTGGGATATGGGTATCGACTGCGTGATTCGTGGTGACGATCACCTCAATAATACGCCGCGCCAGATGAATATCCTCCACGCACTCGGCGCCGCGCCACCGCGCTACGCCCATGTGCCCATGATCCTCGGTGATGATGGTAAGCGACTCTCGAAGCGTCACGGGGCGGTGAGCGTAATGCAGTATCGCGATGAGGGGTATCTGCCCGAAGCGCTACTGAACTATCTAGTACGTCTCGGCTGGTCACATGGCGATCAGGAGGTGTTTAGCCGCGATGAGATGATCGCCCAGTTCGATATCGCCGATGTTAACCGCGCCGCCTCTAGCTTCAACCCATCGAAACTCCTCTGGCTCAACCAGCACTGGCTCAAAACCAGCGATCCGATCCATGTTGGCAACCATCTGCGCTACCACCTCGGCACCCTCGATATCGATCCGGCGAATGGGCCCGATCTGGCAGCGGTCGTACTCGCCTTTCGGGAGCGTAGCAAGACCCTAGTCGAGATGGCAGAGGGGGCGGCATTTCTGTTCCGTGATATTGATGGCTACGATGAGAAAGCGGCCAAGAAGAACCTCACTGCTGATGCGATGGCACCCTTAAGCGCACTACGCGCGGCATTAGCGGCGCTGGCCGATTGGCAACCGGAAGCGATCCATCAGGTCGTCGAGCAGATTGCCACCGAGCAGGATCTCAAGCTTGGCAAACTGGCACAGCCGCTGCGGGTCGCTGTCAGTGGCGGCGCGGTATCGCCCCCGATCGATACCACACTCGCCCTGCTCGGGCGCGATCGGACGCTCACTCGGATCGATCGCGCACTCGCTTTTATCACCGCAAACGGTTGACATCTGTCTCTGAATCGCTAGAATGGCGCCTCCCTTGAACGGGGCCATAGCTCAGCTGGGAGAGCGCCTGCATGGCATGCAGGAGGTCGGCGGTTCGATCCCGCCTGGCTCCACCAAGCTGATAGCGACTATCAGGGTTCCGTTCAGGGTAGGGAGCATAACTTCGCGAGGATGCGATAACCGACAGGTTTACTGTCCCCATCGTCTAGAGGCCTAGGACACCGCCCTTTCACGGCGGCGACAGGGGTTCGAATCCCCTTGGGGACGCCATATTTGGGGCCATAGCTCAGCTGGGAGAGCGCCTGCATGGCATGCAGGAGGTCGGCGGTTCGATCCCGCCTGGCTCCACCACTTAACTGCCTCCCAGTACCGCTGTCCGGCCACCCAACCGGAGTCATTGTCGAGATGAGTAACACCGCATCTACCGGCACCGCAAACACCTCGCTAATCGCTCGCTACCGCACTGTTCGCGGCGATAGTGAGACGCTCTGTGCCCCTCTTGCAACCGAAGATTATGTGCTACAGAGCATCCCCGAGGTGAGTCCACCGAAGTGGCATCTAGCACACACCTCTTGGTTCTTCGAAACCTTTCTACTGCAGCCCTATGTGGAGGGGTATCGGCCGTTTGATGCGGCCTACGCCTATCTCTTTAACTCCTACTACGATAGTGTCGGTGAGCAGTTTCCGCGCACCCAGCGCGGTCTCCTCTCTCGACCAACGGTGGTTGAAGTGATGCGCTATCGTAGCTATGTCGATAGCGCCATCGAGCGACTACTCATGCAGCCACCGGCGGCAGCCGGTGATGAGCTAGCGCGTCGACTCGTGATGGGTCTGCACCATGAGCAGCAGCATCAAGAGCTGCTTTTGACCGACATTAAATACAATTTTGGCCGACATCCGCAGCACCCTAGCTACCGCCGCGATCTACCCTGTTCGACCAGTACCGCCGCGGTGGTGGCGTTACAGTGGCATGCGTTTGCCGGTGGGATCTATGAGATCGGAGCGCGCAGCGATGGCTCAACCTTTGCGTTTGATAACGAATATCCACGCCACGCCGTGCTGCTACAACCGTTTCGTCTCGCTTCACGCCTAGTAACCAACCGCGACTACCTCGCGTTTGTCGAGGCGGGGGGGTATCAGCAACCGGAATTTTGGATGTCCGATGGGTGGGCAACTTGTCGACAGCAGCAGTGGCGTCACCCCCTCTACTGGCGTGCGCCGGAGAGCAGCAGCGATGAGTGGCAGCAGTTTACCCTCAGTGGCATTCGACCCCTACGGTTAGAGGAGCCGGTCAGTCACGTTAGCTACTATGAGGCTGATGCCTATGCGCGCTGGGCTGGTCTACGGCTGCCGACTGAACAGGAGTGGGAGGTCGCCGCACACCACACGCTCAGCAGTGATCGCCCGCTGCGTGGTAACTTGCGCGCGAGCGGCTGGTTACAGCCGCAACCGGCGCAACCGACCGATCAGTTACAGCAGTTAATTGGTGATGTGTGGGAGTGGACTGCCTCACCCTATAGCGCCTATCCCGGCTATCAACGGGCGGCCGGAGCGTTTGGTGAGTACAACGGCAAATTTATGTCGAACCAGTTAGTCCTGCGTGGCGGCTCCTGCTTTACGCCGCCTGATCATATCCGCATCGGCTACCGCAACTTCTTCTACCCGCACGATCGTTGGCAGATGAGCGGGATTCGGCTGGCTGCCGACCAGATGAGTTAACGAGGGGTTAGGGTGCAGCAGCTAGCGAGCAGATATCGTGTGCGCCGATACCGGCAGCAGCCGTTGCGGCTGCGTGTTTGGTACCTACTATTTGCACTACCGCTACTTCTACCCCTATTCGCAACTGCGGCAGAACCGCTTGAGCGGGTGCGGCTGCAGTTGCAGTGGAAGCATCAATTTGAGTATGCCGGCTTCTATGCGGCGATCGCGCAGGGTTACTACGCTGACGCTGGCCTAGATGTGGAGTTAATCGAGTTTGCCGAAGGGGTCGATATTGTTGCCGATGTGGTCAACGGCGACGTCGAGTACGCGCTCGGCCACTCATCGGTAATCGCCGACTATCTGAATGGCGCGCCACTGGTACTGGTGGCCAATTTTCTCAAACGATCGCCGATTGCGATTGTTGCGCAGCCGGAGATTAACACGCCTGCAGATCTGGCAGGCAAGCGGTTAATGGCAACCAACAACGGCAGTCGAGAGCCAACCCTTGCGGTCATGCTCGATAAGTTTGGTGTGACGCTAGATGCGTTGGAGGTGGTACCCCCGACCTTTTCGGTGCGTGATTTTGTTGAGCATAAAGTGGATGCGATGGTGGTCTTTACCACCAACGAGATCCACGATATCGATCAGGCCGGTAAGCGCTATAACCTATTTCATCCAGCGCTCTATGGCATCATTCACTACGATGTCAACCTCATCACCAGTCGCCATGAGCTGCGTCACCACCCCGATCGAGTCAAACGCTTTCGTGATGCCACCATACGCGGCTGGGAGTATGCGATCACCCACCGCGAAGAGGTGATCGATCTCATATTGAACCGCTACAACAGCCAGCAGAAGAGTCGCGCTAGCTTGCAGTTTGAAGCGCGCCAAATCATCGACGCGATGATGCCGAATGTGACGCCGGTTGGCTCGATTAATCGTGATCGATTGGATATGATTGCCGCCGATTACGCCCACCTCAAACTGGTAACCGGTGATCATCTGTCGGCGCTCGATCGATTCATCTATGTCACGCCGCACGATCCGCTACAACTCGCGCCAGAGGAGCTAAGCTATCTAGCAAATCGCCGGCCGATTCGCTACTGCATCGATCCAGACTGGATGCCATATGAGCAGCTGGTTGATGGTGAGCATCGCGGTATGAGTCGAGATTACATCGAACTCTTCACGCAGAAGTTGGGGATACCATTCCATCTGGTGGCTACGACGACGTGGAAGCAGTCGCTACAGTTCGTGCGTGATCGCCAATGTGATCTGGTCTCGCTGGCGATGGCGAACCAAGAGCGTCAACACTATCTCAACTTCACCCGCCCCTATATCCGTTTCCCATTGGTGATTGCAACCCGTAACGAAGAGCTCTTTGTCTCCGATCTGAATGAGGTGAAAGATCGCGCGATCGGTATTGTCAGTGGTTACGCCTTTATTGAGTTACTGCGTTATCGCTACCCCGGTATTCGACTGGTTGAAGTGGCATCGCTAGCCGATGGCCTAGAGCAGGTATCACGCGGCAAGCTATTTGGCGTGATCGACTCACTGGTGCCGATCGGGATGATGTTACAGCGCACCTATATTGGCGATCTCAAAGTCGCTGGGCGCTTTGATGACTACTGGGAGTTGGGCGTTGGGATCCGCAACGACGATCCGATGCTGCTGCAGATCATGAATAAGGTGATCGATGCGATTACGCCGGAGGAGCGGCAGCGCATTGCCAACCACTGGATCACGGTGCAGATGGAGCCGCGTATCGACTACGATCTGGCGATCAAGATCGCCATTGCGGCCGGCTTTATCATCCTCATCTTCGCCTACCACACCACCACCCAGTCGCGGCTACTCCATCAGCTCAATCAGGCGCATCAGCTGCTGCAGGAGAAGAGCAGTGAGCTAGAGCGCCTCTCGATCACAGATAAGCTCAGTGGGCTCTACAATCGTGCCCGACTCGATCAGATCCTAGAGCAGGAGCTAAACCGCTTTGAGCGCTACCGCATCCCATTTAGCGTGATTCTACTCGATATCGACTGGTTCAAAACGATCAACGACACCTACGGTCACCTTGAGGGGGATCGGATGATTGTTGAGCTATCGAAGCTACTGACCCAGACTATTCGCAACACCGATCGGATCGGGCGCTGGGGGGGCGAGGAGTTTATGGTGATCTGTCCGAGCAGTGATCTCGATAGCGCGGCGATCCTAGCCGAAAGGTTACGGCAGCAGGTCGCCGCACACAACTTCGGCTTTGAATCACCGCAATCGATCAGTCTCGGCATCGCTGAAGTTGCCCCTGGTTGCACTATTGATACGCTCATCAGTATGGCCGATCGAGCGCTGTATACGGCTAAACAGCAGGGGCGTAATCGCGTTGCTATTAGTACTACGCCACCGCTGCCGTAAGGTAGTAGAGCCCAAATAGGCGCTCACTATCGAGCCAGAGTGCACTCACCTGTAGATCGGCCGCTGCGGCTAGCTCAGCAAATCGCTCTGGCGCATACTTACAGGAGTTCTCGGTGTGGATCGTCTCACCGGCAGCGAATGTGATGGTGGTATCACCAATCGTCACCTGTTGTGCCTGGGTACTGCGAAGGTGCATCTCGATGCGCCGCCGCTCAGGGTGGTAGAAGGCGTGGTGGCAAAACTGTGCGGTATCGAAATCGGCACCGAGTTCACGATTGATACGGTTTAACAGATTGAGATTGAAGGCCGCGGTCACCCCCTGCGCATCGTTGTAAGCGGCATTCAGCCGTGTTTCACTCTTCTCGGTGTCGACACCGATTAAAATCCCCCCATCCTCGCCAATCAGTCGCCGTAGCCGCCGTAGAAACTGCTCGGCGGCCGCCGGCTCAAAGTTACCAATCGTGGAGCCAGGAAAGAAGATGATACGGCGACCCTCGACCGGCAGCGGCAGGGTGTCAAACTGCTGAAAATCGGTACAGATAGCATGGAGGCGCAACCATGGATAGTCAGCGGCGAGGCGGTGAGCTGAAGCGAACAGGTGATCGCGGCTGATATCCATCGGCACATAGCAGCGTGGCTGGAGCGCATCGAGCAGCAACCGCACCTTAATCCCACTGCCGCTACCTGGCTCAATCAGCAAGCTATCGCGGCCGCAGACAGCGGCAATCGCGCTCGCGTTATCGCGCAAAATGGCCAACTCGGTGCGGGTGGGGTAGTACTCCGGCTGCTCGCAGATCGCATCGAACAGTTGGGAGCCAGCAGCATCATAGAACCACTTAGGTGAGAGCCACTTCGGCTCCGCTTGTAGACCGGCGAGCACTTCACTACGTAGATCATCATGGGGTGGGTGGGCATCGAACAGCGTCAATCGTTCAATATCGGTGTCATCTTCACGTTGCAATGAACAGGTCATCGGAACAGGCTCCAGAGGCTGCCGATACAGCCAGTTGGTAGGGGAGGGGCGCGCATATCCGCATACAGAGATGGAGTCACGCCGCCAATAATTTCAACTATTTTGGTAGGAAATAGCTGATCGCAAAGGTCATCGAGAGATTGATGGGCAGCGGCCAACGCGCGCACCTAGCCCAATACCGCGCGACTGGAACCAACCCCGATTCACCTCTAGCACCATGCGGTAGGGGTGGTCGGCGCGGTAAATAGGGCAGTTTGCTGGATCGATAGCATCACAGGGGGACATCGGTTGTAGCGTCACAATCACCCCCTCTGCATTGATAAAAGCAGCGGTGAGCGGGATGTGAGTACGATACATCCAGAAGCCACTGCTCGGTGGCTGCAGCCGCCGGTAGAGAAAGAGCATACCGGCGCTATTGGAGAGCCAGAAGCGATCCATCAACCCGCGCTGCAACTGCTCTGGTGTCTGCGCCAACTCGACTGAGAGCGGGTAGAGGCGATCGCCCTGCGTAACGCAGATCGGCAGATAGGTGGTGTCGCTGGCAGATGCGACCAGCGGCAGGAGCAGCAGCAGCGGGAGCAGCCACTGGTAACGCCAGCGACTGCTACCTGCCGCCAACTCAATCGAGTTTGGCATAGAGCGTCAGTAGCCGCTGCTGCGCCGATAGCGCCTCACCTTCAGCCGGTGGCTCCATGTGAGTATAGTAACCATCCGGCTGCATCTCCCACGCTTGGGTGTTGTCATCAAGATAGAACTGTAACTCCTCTAACACCCGCTTTTTGGTGCGCTTATCATCGAATGGGAAGCAGGTCTCGACCCGATTGAGCAGGTTGCGCACCATCCAATCGGCACTGGAGCCAAATAGCTCATCATTGCCATTATTGTAGAAGTAGTAGATGCGTGTATGCTCTAAGAAGCGTCCAACCACCGAACGCACCCGGATATTCTCCGAGACACCGGGGACGCCGGCGCGTAGGCAGCAGATACCGCGCACCACCAGATCGATCTTCACCCCAGCCTGCGACGCGCGATAGAGCGCCTGAATCACCTGCGGCTCCACCAGCGCATTCATCTTTGCAATAATGTGTGCCGGGTTACCGGCACGAGCATGCTCAGCCTCCCGCACAATCCGATCGATGATGCCGGAGTGGAGCGTAAACGGCGATTGCAGCAGCTTCTTAAGCTTACTCCCGCGTCCGAGGCTGGTGAGCTGCAAGAATACCTTATGGACATCCTCGCCGAGCGCCTGATCGCAAGAGAGTAACCCATAATCGGTGTAGAGCTTGGAGGTTTTCGGGTGGTAGTTACCGGTACCGAGGTGGACATAGTGGCGCAGTTTCCCCTCCTCGCGGCGCACCACAAGGATCATCTTCGCGTGCGTCTTATAACCGACCACACCATAGACGACATGCGCACCCACCTCCTGCAGCCGGTTAGCCAACTCAATGTTCGCCTCCTCATCGAAGCGCGCCCGCAGCTCCACCGCCACAGTCACCTCTTTCCCCTCCTTAGCCGCCTCTACTAGCGCATTAACAATCGCCGAGTCGGGGCCGGTGCGGTAGAGCGTCTGCTTAATCGCCAACACATTCGGGTCGGTCGCCGCCTGCTTGAGAAAATCGACCACCGGGGAGAAGGATTCAAACGGGTGGTGCAGTAGCAGATCCCCCTGCCGAATCACCTCAAATAGATCATCACAGCGCTTCAGGCGCTTCGGTAGCGAGGGCTGAAACGGCGGGAACTTGAGATCGGGCCGATCGACCATATCGGGCAGCGCCATGAGGCGGTTGAGATTGACCGGCCCATTAACGATGTAGAGATCCTGCTCCGATAGCCCAAATTGGGTCAGCATGAACTGCGCCACATCCTGCGGGCAGTTGTCGGCCGCCTCCAGCCGCACCTCATCACCATAACGACGCGACGGAAGCTCCCCTTTGAGCGCCCGCATCAGATCCTCAACCTCCTCCTCATCAACAAACAGATCGGAGTTTCGCGTGACGCGGAACTGGTAGCAGCCGGTCACCTCCATGCCGGGGAAGAGATCGTGAATATGGGCATGGATAATCGAGGAGAGGAAGACAAAATCATTCGGCCCGCTGCCACACTCCGCCGGCAACCGAATCATCCGCGGCAGCGCACGCGGCGCCTGCAAAATGGCCATACCGCTATTGCGACCAAACGCATCCTTCCCCTTCAACTGAATAATAAAGTTGAGGCTCTTATTGAGGATACGCGGGAAGGGGTGAGCCGGATCGAGCCCGATCGGGCTGAGTACCGGCTCCAGCTCGGTCTCAAAGAAGCGCTTGACCCACGCCGCCTGCTCATCGTTCCAGTCCGCCCGCTTCACAAACCGGATATTCTCCTGCTCTAGCGCCGGGATGATCACATCGTTAAGGATCTCATACTGCTCTGTCACCAGTTGATGCGCCTGCTCGCTAATGCGGCGCAGCATCTCGGGGGGGTGCATCCCATCCGGGCCGAGCTGGGCGATCGCCGAGGCGGCCTTCTGAATCACACCAGCGACCCGCACCTCAAAGAACTCATCAATGATTGAGCTGGTGATACAGAGAAACCGGAGTCGCTCAAGGAGTGGTACGGCCGCATCGGTCGCTTGGTTCATCACCCGATAGTGAAACTGCAATAGGCTCAGTTCGCGGTTGATATAGAGGTCGGGATTGGTCAGGTCGGTGCTGGTTTCCATCGTTGCTCGCCTTTCACTTGTCGCAGGGGCGGCCGCTATCTGCAGCCACAAAATCGGAAACGGGGGGAAACCGCTATTGTAGCGGCCGAACGGTTACACTTCACTACTATTTGTGCCGATTGATCTCAACGCCCCCGCGCTCAATCGCGTATCATAACCGGCTTAGCTTACTGTTTTGAGTCATCGCAACATGATTATCTCCTCTCGCACTGCCGCCTCGCAGGGGGGCGCCCAGCCGACGGTACTCACCTCGTGACGATAGCGAGCCTAGCGCAACTGAGCGCCGCGATCGAACAGAGCATGCTGCGGGATCGGCCCGCGCTAGCGCAGCGGTTGCAAGGATTGCAGCGCCGCCAGCGCCGCCAGCTACCGATTGATCAAGGGCTAGCTAAGCTGCAGCAAGCGGTTGCACGGTCACACGCCGAAGCGACTACGCGGCGCCAACAGCGCCCCCCCATCACCTACCCGGAAGCGCTACCGGTGAGCGCCCACCGCGACACCATTGCCGCAGCTATCCAGCAGCATCAGGTCGTGATTGTGGCGGGTGAGACCGGCTCCGGCAAAACCACCCAGCTACCGAAGATCTGCCTCGATCTTGATCGCGGCATCTACGGCATGATTGGCCACACCCAACCGCGCCGACTCGCCGCCCGCTCAGTTGCCAATCGGATCGCCAGTGAGTTAGGGAGTGGCATCGGCGCGGCGGTTGGCTATAAGGTACGCTTCACCGATCGGGCAACGCGTGCTAGCTATATCAAGCTGATGACTGACGGCATTCTGCTCGCTGAAGCGCAGCACGACCGTCAACTCCGCCACTACGACACGATCATCATTGATGAGGCGCATGAGCGCAGCCTCAACATCGATTTTCTGCTCGGCTATCTAAAACAGCTACTGCCGCAGCGACCCGAACTAAAACTTATCATCACCTCCGCGACCATCAACACCGCAGCATTTAGCACCTTCTTCGATGGCGCACAGGTAATCAGCGTCTCCGGTCGCACCTATCCGGTCGAAGTGCGCTACCGCCCCCTCTTAGCCGCCGAGATCGCCACCACCCAGCCCGCGGTGAGTGGGGTAAACGATGCCGAGGCGGCGGTATTGGATCTAGACGCGGCCGATGCCGATCAAGCCGCCGCAGCGGATCGGCGCGATCGCGATCAGCCGCAGGCGATTCTTGACGCGGTCGATGAGCTAGCACGCGATCTCCCGCTCGGCGACATCCTGCTCTTTCTCCCCGGCGAACGCGAGATCCGCGATACCACCGAAGCGCTACGCCGCCATGCGATGCGCGACACCGAAGTACTCCCGCTCTTCTCACGCCTCTCCGCGGCTGAGCAAGATCGGGTATTTCAGCCGCATCGCGGCCGCCGCATCATCCTCGCAACCAACGTCGCAGAGACCTCGCTGACCGTCCCCGGGATCCGCGCAGTGATAGATACCGGTGAGGCGCGCATCAGCCGCTACAGCCACCGCACCAAAGTGCAGCGCCTACCGATTGAGTCGATCTCGCAAGCCGCTGCCAACCAGCGCGCCGGCCGGTGTGGCCGACTCGGGCCGGGGATCTGTATTCGCCTCTACAGTGAGAGCGACTACCTAGCGCGCCCGGAACAGAGCGATCCGGAGATTCTGCGCACCAACCTTGCCAGTGTCATCCTACAGATGGCGACGCTCCAGCTTGGTGACATTGCCCACTTCCCGTTTCTTGCCCCCCCCGATAGTCGCCGTATCAACGACGGCTATCAACTACTGCACGAGCTCGGCGCAGTCGATGAGCGGCGCCGCATTACCGCCATCGGCCAGCAGTTAGCGCGGCTGCCGGTCGATCCACGCATCGGACGGATGCTAATCGCCGCCGCCAGCGAAGGGGCGCTACAGGAGGTCGCGGTGATCGCCGCCGCGCTCTCAATCCAAGATCCACGCGAGCGGCCGCTCGCCGCCCAGCAGCAGGCCGATCAAGCGCACGCCCCGTTTCGCGATGAGCGATCCGATTTTCTAGCCTATCTCAACCTCTGGCGCTTCTACCATGAGCAGGCGCGCCACCTCTCGCGCAGCAAACTACGCCAACTCTGCCAACAGCACTACCTCTCCTACGTACGCCTACGCGAGTGGCACGACATCCACGGTCAGATCCTACAGCTTACCGGCGATCTCAAACTGACTCGTAACAGCGAACCGGCCGACTACGACGCCATCCATCGGGCGCTGCTGACCGGATTACTCGGTCAAGTAGCGCAGCGCGACGAAGAGCCACCGCCACAACCGAACGCCAAGCGACCGAAGCGGCGGCCGCTACCGCGCTACCTCGGCGCCCGCAACGTCAAACTACAGCTCTTTCCCGGCTCCGGGGTGAAGAAGCAGCCGCCGAAGTGGCTAATGGCCGCTGAACTGATCGAGACCTCAGCGCTCTATGCGCGCAGTGTCGCGGCGATCCAGCCGCAGTGGTTAGAGACATTAGCCGCCCACCTGATCAAACGCAGCTGGAGCGAACCGCACTGGGAGCAGCGCCCGGCACAGGTAGCCGCGTTTGAGCAGCAGACGCTCTACGGATTGATTGTGGTACCGCGCCGCAAGGTCAACTACGGCCCGATTGATAGCAGCGTGTCGCGCCAACTCTTTATTCGCCACGCCTTAGTTGAGGGGGCGTTTCGCAGCAGCGCCCCCTGCCTACAGCAGAATCGAGCCCTGCTAGCCGATCTCGAACAGCTCGAAGCGAAGAGCCGCCGTCGTGACTGGGTAGTCGACGAGGAGCAGCTCTACGCCTTCTACGATGCGCGGCTGCCGGAAGGGATCTACAGCGGCCAGCGCTTTGAGCGCTGGCGGCGCCGTGCCGAACGCAACGATCCGCACGCCCTCTGCATGAGTCGTGAGCAGCTACTACACGCAGCAGCCACCCCACTGGTGGTTGCCGACTTCCCCGATCAGATCACCATCAACACCCTATCGCTACCACTCCACTACCACTTTGAACCGGGCAGTGAGGCCGATGGCGTCACCGTTCAGCTACCACTCACCGCCCTCGCAGAGCTACCGGCTGCCCCCTTTGAGTGGCTGGTTCCGGGGCTCCTAGAGGCGAAGATCATCGCCCTCATTAAGAGCCTACCGAAGGCGCTGCGGCGCAACTTTGTGCCGGCGGTCAACTTCGCGCAGGCGGTGTTAGCAGCGCTAGCTGATGAGGGGCGCGGTGCCGCCAGTGGCGCCGCACTACTCCCTGAGCTAACGCGACAACTCCTACGCATGAGCGGTGTTGAGGTGGCGGCTAGCGCTTGGGATCTGAGCCAGCTCCCCCCCCATCTACTGATGCGCTTTGAAGTGGTCGATGAGCGGGGGCGGCCGCTACGCGCCGGCCGCGACCTAGCGGCACTACGACAGCAGGTGGGGGAGCGGGTGCGTAGCAGGCTACAGCAGCGCCCTGAAACCACCATTGAGCGCGATCAGATCAAACGCTGGGATTTTGGCGATCTGCCAGAACGGGTCGAAGTGCGCCGCGCTGGCATGACCCTACGCGGCTACCCGGCACTCACCGAACAGGCGGATGGAAGCCTCTCCATTCGGCTCCATGAGACCCCGCAAGCGGCCGCCACTGCCGGCGCACGAGGAGCGGTGCGGCTACTCCTACAGGAGCAGCGCGACAAAGTGCGCTGGTTACGGCGCAATCTCCCGAATTGGCAGCGCAGTTGTCTGCTCTATACCGGACTAGGGAGCTGCGATGAGTTGACCGACGACCTCCTCGTTGCAACCGCCGCCACGCTCCTATTAGGTGATCAACCGGATACGATCCGCGACGCCGCGATCTGGCAGCAGCGCAGTAGCCACGCCGCCGCCGCACTGGTCGCCAGCGCCACCGCCAATGCAGAACGGGTGAGCGCACTCCTCCAGCAGCGGCGCGAACTCCTCCAGCAGATCCAGCACCTCACCAAACCGAACTGGCTACTCTCGTTACGCGACGCCGAAGCGCAGCTTAACGGCCTCCTACCGCGCCGCTTTCTGCTACAGATACCGCAAGCCCAACTTCCGGAGCTTGCGCGCTACCTACGCGCACTCGCCCGCCGATTAGAGAAGCTACCGCTCGATCCGCAACGCGATCAGCAGCTCTGCCAGCAGATCGCCCCGCTGCAACAGATGTGTCGGGAGGCGTGGCCAACCGATCCGATCGCCGAGCCCCCCAGCGCCGCGCTCCAGCACTTCCGCTGGTTACTAGAGGAGCTACGCGTATCGCTATTTGCGCAAGAGTTAGGCACCCGCGAACGGGTCTCGATCACCCGCCTATCACGCTACTGGCAGGCGCACTGGCCAAGCTAGCGAGACACCGCTGTACTTGCGCTTAACAATAGCTGTGGCATGATGGGAGCCATCCTATCTCTCCCTACCACAACCGCTTTTGCAAAGGTGTCCGATGTCTGAAATGGTTGCAACTTACCGCCAGCATGTGAACGAACGCGCCGCCCAAGGGCTGCCCCCGCTACCACTGACCCGAGATCAGACCGAAGCGGTGATCACGCTGCTCCAGCAGCCGACCGTTACCGACGGGGAGCTACTCCTAGAGCTGCTGGTGCATCGGGTACCGCCCGGTGTTGATGAAGCGGCAGAGGTGAAAGCGGCGTTTCTCGCCGACCTCGCCAAAGGCAGAGTGAGTAGCCCACTACTGACCCGTGAGCGCGCCGTAGAGCTGCTCGGCACCATGCTCGGCGGCTACAACATCGCCCCGCTCGTGGCACTGCTGGATGATCACCATCTTGCACCCGTTGCCGCCACCGCCCTGAGTCGTACGCTGCTGGTGTTTGATGCTTACCATGAAGTGATGGCAAAGGCAGAGAACAACCCGCACGCCAAACGGGTGGTCAGCGCATGGGCCGAGGGGCTGTGGTTTACCAGCCGCGCACCGCTACCAGAGTCGCTGCAGGTGGTCGTCTTCAAAGTCCCGGGCGAGACCAATACCGACGATCTCTCACCCGCTTCCGAAGCGTGGAGCCGCCCCGATATTCCGCTCCACGCCACCGCCATGCTGCAGAGTCGAATGCCCGAAGCGCTCGACACCATCGCGCAACTCAAAGCGACCCACGGACTCCCGCTGGCGTTTGTTGGTGACGTGGTCGGCACCGGCTCATCGCGCAAATCGGCCATCAACTCGGTGCTGTGGCACATGGGCGAGGATATCCCCTACGTCCCGAACAAACGGCAGGGTGGGGTGATTCTTGGCGGCAAGATAGCGCCGATCTTCTTCAATACCGCCGAAGACTCCGGCGCCCTCCCGATTGAGTGCGACGTTTCGCAACTCAACAGCGGCGACATCATCACCATCCGCCCCCACGACGGTCAGATCCTCAATCAGGCCGGTGAGCTACTCACCACCTTTGAACTGAAACCGACCACCATCGCCGACGAAGTGCGCGCCGGCGGACGTATCCCGCTGATCATCGGGCGCTCCCTCACCGATAAGACGCGTGCCGCCCTCAACTGCGAGGTGAGCGATCTGTTCCAGCGGCCGCAGCCAGCCGAAGCCTCCGAACGCGGCTTTACCCTCGCGCAGAAGATGGTCGGTCGCGCCTGTGGGGTTGAGGGGATCCGCCCCGGCACCTACTGTGAACCGCGCATGACCACCGTCGGCTCACAAGATACCACCGGCGCGATGACCCGCGACGAGTTGAAGGAGCTAGCCTGTCTCGGCTTCAACGCCGATCTAGTGATGCAATCCTTCTGTCACACCGCCGCCTACCCGAAACCGGTCGATATTAAGCTACAGCAGACACTACCGGGCTTTATCACCGGTCGCGGCGGCGTCTCGCTACGTCCAGGCGATGGGGTGATCCACTCTTGGCTCAACCGGATGATTCTGCCCGACACGGTCGGCACCGGTGGCGACTCGCACACCCGATTCCCGCTCGGAATTAGCTTCCCTGCGGGCTCAGGTCTAGTGGCGTTTGCCGCTGCCCTCGGCGTGATGCCGCTCGATATGCCGGAGTCGGTACTGGTGCGCTTTCATGGCGAGATGCAGCCGGGAATTACCCTACGCGATCTAGTCAATGCGATCCCCTATGCCGCGATCCAGCAGGGGCTGCTGACGGTAGAGAAGCAGGGGAAGAAGAACATCTTCTCCGGTCGCATCTTAGAGATTGAGGGGCTACCTGATCTGAAGGTGGAGCAGGCGTTTGAACTCTCCGACGCCTCTGCCGAGCGCTCCGCAGCGGCCTGTACCGTCCATCTCAACCCAGAACCGATCGCCGAGTATCTACGCAGTAACATTGCGCTGATGCGCTGGATGATTGAGCAGGGGTATCAAGATCGCCACACCCTAGGGCGGCGGATTGCTGCGATGGAGGCGTGGCTTGCCGATCCACAACTGCTACAGGCCGATAGCGACGCGGCGTATGCGGCGGTCATTGAGATCGATTTAGCAACCATCACCGAACCGCTAGTCGCCTGCCCGAACGATCCGGATGATGTCAAACCCCTCTCCGCAGTTGCCGGTACCCCTATCGACGAGGTCTTTATCGGCTCCTGCATGACCAACATCGGCCACTATCGAGCGGCCGGTAAGGTGCTAGAGCAGCAGGGTGGGGCGGTACCCACCCGCTTCTGGATCGCCCCGCCGACACGGATGGATGCCCACCAGCTCATGAGCGAGGGGTACTACAACATCTACGGCAAAGCGGGCGCCCGCACCGAGATGCCGGGGTGTTCACTCTGTATGGGCAATCAGGCGCGGGTTGCCGATGGGGCATCAGTCTTCTCCACCTCCACCCGCAACTTCCCGAACCGACTCGGCAAGGGGGCGAATGTCTATCTAGGGTCTGCCGAGCTTGCGGCGGTGGCGGCGATTTTAGGTAAGATCCCAACCGCTGAGGAGTATCTTGCACAGGTCGCCGGGCTCAATAGCCTAGCCGATGAGGTCTACCGCTATCTGAGTTTTGATCAGATCGCCGAGTATCAGGCCGGCGAGCAGGCTGCATAGGGGCATCTGACACAGCGGCGGCTTATGCTAAGTCGCCGCTGCGGTCGGTAGATAGAGAAGATGCCGCAACTAATCATCCACACCGCGATCGATGAGATCGAGGCGTCCGCTTGGAACCGTCTAATCACCGACGGCGATCCCTTTCTACACCACGCGTTTCTAGCGGCGTTGGAGCGCCACCACTGTGTCGGCGATCAGTTTGGTTGGCACCCCTGCCATCTCGCCTACTATGAGAGTGGCGCACTCGTAGCTGCCCTACCACTCTACGCGAAAGATAACTCATACGGCGAACTGGTATTCGACCATGTATGGGCGCAAGCCTATGAACGGCACGGATTACGCTACTTTCCAAAACTTGTCAGCGCCATCCCCTACACCCCCGCGACCGGTCGCCGACTGCTCTGCCAAGCGGGTGATGAGGCGCACTATTGGCCCCTGTTAGCAACAGCGGCACAACAGCTAGCACGGGAGCAGGGGATGAGCGGTTGGCACTGTCTCTTCCCGACCGCCACCGAGGCGAACGCCCTCTCTGAGCGTGGACTACTGCTACGTCACGACTGCCAATTTCACTGGCACAACCGTGACTATGCCGATTTTTCCGCATTTCTAGCGGCGTTAAGTAGCAAAAAGCGCAAAAATATTCTGCGCGAGCGGCGGCGGGTCACGGCGGCTGGCATCACCTTCCGCCACCTCAATGGTCACCAAGCGAGTGCGCTCGATTGGCACCACTTTGCCCGTTTCTACCGCAACACCTTCGCTGAGAAGTGGGGTGTTGCCACCTTCAATGAGGGGTTCTTCCGCGAAGTGGCCGCGACCCTACCCGATCAGATCCTACTCATCTTAGCCGATGATCGGGAGGGGCAGCCGATCGCCGGTGCGCTCTGCTACCGGAGTGAGACCACCCTCTATGGTCGCCACTGGGGCTGCGATGAGAAACTCCCCGATCTCCACTTCGAGACCTGCTACTACCAAGGGATTGAGTACGCAATAACCCATCAACTGCAGCGTTTTGAACCGGGCGCTCAAGGTGAGCATAAGTTAGCACGCGGTTTCCTACCGACCGTGACCCGCTCGATCCATGCGCTGGTCGACTCACCACTGCAACCGGCGATTGCCGACTTTGTTGCGCGTGAGCGGCGGGGGATTGCCGACTATATCGAGCATCTTGAAGCCTCTACGCCCTATGCGAAGTGATTGGGATGAAAGACGAGGTCGACGAGTGGGTAAAAGCTGGCGGCGCAGCTGATCGTAATAAGGATTCGGAAGCATGATTACGGACTACCATGCAAGCTACTACGCGCATGAATTGAGCCGGGTCGGCGGCACCGGTGTCGACCGCCTTGGCCGTGCGTTGTTTGATGCATGCGTAGACCTGAATCCTCACCAGATTGAAGCTGCTCTTTTCGCATTACGCTCACCCCTTTCAAAAGGTGTGCTGCTCGCCGACGAGGTTGGCCTTGGCAAGACTATCGAGGCTGGTTTGGTGATATGTCAATACTGGGCGGAACGCAGACGAAACATTCTGGTCATCAGCCCCGCCTCGCTCCGGAAGCAATGGGCTCTGGAGCTCTCCGAGAAATTCAACCTGCCGTCCATCGTGCTGGATGGAAAAACCTATAAAGATCAGCAAAAGCTGGGGTTTCCAAACCCGTTCAGGGACAAGCAAATCATCATTTGCTCCATGCACTTTGCCGCCAACCGGGCGGAAGATCTCAAAGAGATTGCTTGGGATCTTGTGGTTATTGATGAAGCCCACAAGCTCCGTAACGCCTACCGGGAAAGTAACCGACTGGGCCAGCGTATCCGCTGGGCAACAGAAGATCGCAAAAAGCTCCTCCTGACGGCAACGCCGTTGCAAAACTCCCTGCTCGAACTCTATGGCCTTTCGACCCTGATCGATGACCGGCTGTTTGGCGACTTAGCCTCTTTCCGAACGCAGTACATCAACTATGGGGGTGACATTTCCAGCCTGCGGGAACGGCTGAGCGTATTCTGCTGGCGTTCACTTCGCAGCCAGGTTATCGAATTCGTGCGCTACACCGAGCGCAAACTCATTACCCGACCGTTCAAGCCCACGGAGCAAGAGCACAAACTGTATGAGGCAGTTTCCAGCTATCTCATGCGTGACGAAACCTATGCGCTTCCATCCGGGCAAAAACACTTGCTCATACTGCTTGTCCGAAAAGTTCTGGCATCCTCGCCCCACGCCGTTGCCGGAACGCTTGAGATCATGCGTGACCGCCTGCTGAAAATGAGGGACGAAGCTAGGCAGAACGCAAACGCCTTGGATCTGCTGATTTCTGGTGAGGACATTGATGACGATCTGCTCGATGAGATCCTCGAAGACGAAGAAGATGGCCTCATCGATGACGAATCCCCAACACCTAAGATAGAACCGGAGCCGCAGACTAAAAAGATTCATCTGGAAAAGCTCAATGCTGAAATTGAAGAGCTGACCGACTACATTCGCTGGGCGAGAAGCCTCGGCATTGATACAAAAACCCGAGCGCTCCTGACAGCCCTAGATATCGGTTTCAGCGCCATGGATGAAATGGGAGCGGCCAAAAAAGTCGTCATCTTTACCGAATCCCGGCGAACCCAGAGCTGGCTGAAAGATTTCCTCGAAGGGAACGGCTATGCCGGTCAGGTGCTGACCTTCAATGGTACCAACAAGGATGATGTTTCCGGCCAGATTTATCGGGAGTGGCTTGCCACCAACAAAGAGTCAGGTCGGGCGACCGGCTCTCGTCAGGTGGATCTTAGAGCGGCAATCATTGATCGTTTCCGCGACCGGGCAAGTGTGTTGATCGCAACAGAGGCCGGTGCCGAAGGACTTAACCTTCAGTTCTGTTCAGCCATCGTCAACTTTGATCTGCCCTGGAACCCTCAACGTATCGAACAACGGATCGGTCGATGCCACCGTTATGGCCAAAAACACGACGTGGTGGTGATCAACTTCCTCAACGAGCGCAACGAGGCCGACCGGCGCGTCCATGAGTTGCTGGAACAGAAATTCAATCTGTTTACCGGCGTATTCGGTGCCAGTGATGATGTCCTCGGCTCGATTGAAGCCGGTGTCGATTTCGAACGCCGCATCCTAGAAATCTACCAAGGGTGTCGGAGCGAAGAAGAAATTCAGTCAGCCTTCGAGAAGCTGCGGCAGGAACTGGACGAACAGATCCAGACCAAGATGCGCGACACGCGGAGAATGCTGCTGGAGCATTTCGACGAGGATGTACACGACCGCCTGAAAGTGAACCTGGCTGGAACTCAGGAGCGGCTCGACCGTATTGGCCGCTTGTTCTGGGAGGTCACTCGGCACACATTGCAAAATCATGCCGAGTTTGACGACCAGAGCTTCTCCTTCACTCTTCAAAACAGCCCGGTCGCGCATGTTTCACACGGTCGTTATCACCTGATTTCAAAAACCCAAGAGAACGTGCCGGGCGAATACCTGTATCGCCTGAGCCACCCACTAGGGGAAAACGTCATCCAGAAAGCTTCAAAGCGTCCTTGTCCGCCCGCCGAAGTTGTTTTTGATATTTCCGGGCACTCCACCCGCATCGCAGTGGTGGAGCGCCTCAAGGAGAGATCCGGCTGGTTGAGCCTCCAGCAAATGCACATCGAGTCGTTTGATTCCGAGGAGTATCTGCTGTTCTCGGGAATGGACGATGCGGGCAACAACATCGACCAGGAAACCTGCGAAAAGCTGTTCAACTGCAGCGGTCAGGCCCATGCCATTGCGGCAATTCCGGATTCCGCTAAAGAGCGACTCATGCGGGATCAGGAGCGTCATGCCAAGGCGACCCTAGCTAAAAACCTAGAGGAGAACAACCGCCACTTTTCCGAGGCCCGTGACCAGCTCGACAAATGGGCCGAGGATATGGAAATGGCGGCGCAAAAAGAATTGGACGATACCAAACGCCAGATCCGCGACCTGCAACGGCGCAGCCGACAGGCACCCACCATGGAGGATCAGCACAGCCTGCAGGAAGAAATTGTGAAGCTCGAACGCAAGAAACGCACCTTACGCGAGCGGATCTTCGACATCGAGGATGAGATTGCTGAAAAGCGCGACCGCCTCGTGGAATCGCTCGAAAAACGTATGCAACAGAAAACAACTGTCACGCCGGTGTTCACCATCCGGTGGCGCGTGATTTAAGGAATCAGGAGATAACCATGCCATCTGCCGCACAACTTCGCAGCCGCCTATTGAAGAAGCTTTCCGAACTGTTCCAGCTCGACCAGCCGGATCTTGATTTCGGCTTTTACCGCATCATGCACGCCAAGGCGCAGGAGGTTAACGACTTCATCGGCACCGACCTGCTGAGAATCGTGGCGGATGCCTTCGGTGATGTGGACGAGGCCCGCAAGGCCGAGCTACAGGCCGCCTATGAGAAGGCCATTCAGACCGCCAAGGATTTCGGTGCGCCCAATCCGGAAGAGACCGAACCGGTCAAAAAGGCCAAAGCCGCGCTGGATGCGGTCAAGGATACCGCCAGCGCCGAGGCCGATGTCTATGACCACCTGTATCGCTTTTTTGAGCGCTACTACGACGACGGCGACTTCATCTCCCGCCGCTATTACACCCGGGAAACATCCGGCAAGGCTGCGCCCTTTGCCGTGCCTTACAACGGCGAGGAGGTGAAACTGCACTGGGCCAACGCCGACCAGTATTACATCAAGAGCGCCGAGCATTTTTCCAACTTCACCTTCGATTTGCGGCAGGCCCAGGAGATCCGCGCCCTAGGGCAGCAGAATCAGATCGGTATCCTGCTCGGTGCTGAGGAGGAGTCCCCGATCAAGGTCCATTTTCGCGTCGTCGAGGCCACCGAGGGCGAGCACGGCAACGTCAAGGCTTCCGAAGCTAATAAGCGCTTCTTCATCCTGCATGCGGTAAATCCCGTCGCCCTGACCGAAACTGGCGAGCTGGTCATCAATTTCGAATACCGGCCCGATCCGGAAAAAACCGGCCAAGAAAATAGCTGGCGGGATAAGCGTAACACCGAGGCGGTGAAGACCATACTGAAGCGTCTCCAGGCTATGGCTGCCGCCGGGGGCGAATACGAAAAGCAGATCGCGGAATATCTGCGTCTGTTCGAGGTTCCCGCTCCGACCGACAGCGACAAGAAGCGCCCCGTGCTGGCCAAGTACGTGAACCAGTACACCGCCCGTAACACCATGGACTATTTCATCCATAAGGATCTGGGCGGCTTCCTGCGCCGGGAGCTGGACTTCTACATCAAGAACGAGGTCATGCGCCTCGATGACATTGAAAATGCTGAAGCCCCGGCGGTCGAAAGCTATCTGGCCAAGATCAAGGTGATGCGCAGGATCGCGGGCAAGCTGATCGACTTTCTGGCCCAGCTTGAGGATTTCCAGAAAAAGCTATGGCTCAAGAAGAAGTTTGTCGTGGAAACCAACTACTGCATCACTCTCGACCGTGTTCCCGAGGAACTTTATTCTGAGGTGGCGGCCTGTGATGCGCAGTGTGAAGAGTGGATCAAGCTGTTCGCCATCGACGAAATCCAAGCCGATCTGCAGAGTCCGGGGTTCTCGCGACCTTTGACGGTCAATTTCCTCAAGGCCAACAACAAGCTGGTGCTGGATACCCGTTTCTTTGATGACAGATTCAAGGCTCGGCTGGTGGCGTCGATTGAGAACTTTGATGAGCAGTGCGATGGCCTGTTGATTCACTCGGAGAACTTCCAGGCGTTGAACCTGTTGCAGGAGCGGTATCGCGAGCAGGCGAAGTGCGTGTATATCGATCCGCCATATAACACTTCAGAAAACGCATTCCTTTACAAAAACGCCTACAAACACTCTTCCTGGCTTTCTATGATGGCCAACGGACTGGGTGTTGCTCCGGTTCTAATGCCTAAATCCGGTGTTCTAATGGGTGCTATCGATGACACGGAGCACTCGAATCTCAAGACACTGCTGTCTCATACCTTTGGCGATGATAATTATGTCGGCACAATCGCAGCGGAAGTAAATCCAGCTGGTCAAAATATTAGACCTAATGTTCCCGCCAGAAGTCATGATTACTTTCATATTTTTGCCAAGGATATCGAAGCAATCAGCATGATTCTTCGCGGTCTTACACCCGAGGAGAGAAAGCAATACAAGGAGAAAGACAGCAAAGGACATTTCTACTGGGACAATCTCCGTCGCAGAGGGGGCAACTCACGCCCAACAGACAGACCAAAACAATGGTTCCCTCTATTTGTTAAAGGCAAGAAAGTCCGCGTGCCGGAAATGAAATGGAGTGATTCTGAAAAGAAATGGATAGTAAACGAAGCACCGAATGTTGATGAAGCGGAAGTTTGGCCAATTGATCCCAAAGGCGAAGAAAGGATTTGGCGTGTCAATCCGGATGGTGCGCGTAGCAGAATTGCCGATGGTGAAATCTCGGTGATCGATAAGGCTGGAAGGCAAGAGGTTTCATTAAAGTCACGCGAACCGGAGGGCAAGAAACCCAAAACTCTTTGGTCGGAATCAAAATACTCAGCTACTTCCCATGGCACAAAGCTGCTACTGGATATTCTAGGTTCCGGGTTGCATTTTAGTTATCCGAAATCAATTCATCTCACTACTGACGCCATAAGGTATTGGGCAGATGAAACGGCATTGGTGTTGGACTTTTTTGCTGGGTCCGGGACCACTGGACATTCAGTAATAAACCTTAATCGAGAGGATGAAGGTAGCAGGAAATACGTTCTAGTTGAAATGGGTAGCTATTTTGAAACCACACTCAAACCGCGTATCGCAAAAATCATATACTCTGACAGTTGGAAGAACGGTAAACCCACTGAACGTTCAGCGGGAATTTCCCATTGTTTCAAGTACTTTCGGCTTGAGGGATATGAGGAGGCTCTCAATAACCTGCGCCTCGATCACAACCCCCAGCGCAAAAAAGCGGTGGCGACCAATCCGGCGCTCAAGGAAGATTACATGCTCCGCTACCTGCTGGATGTGGAGACCCGGGGTAGTCAGTCGTTGCTCAATATCGACGCCTTTGCCGATCCGACCGGCTATACCCTGGAGGTCAAAAAGCCGGGGACGGACGAGTACGCCACCCGTGCAGTCGATCTGATCGAAACCTTCAACTATCTTATCGGCCTGCGCGTGCTGCACACCTCCGTGCCGCAGACCTTCCAGGCGACCTTTAAGCGCATTACGGACCCGGAGCTGCCCAAAGACCAACACACCAAGCTGGTGGTGGATGGCCGCATCCGGCAGGATGAAGGCGGCCCGTGGTGGTTCCGCAAGGTCGAGGGCTGGGTGCCAAAGGACCCGGCCAATCCCAACAATGGCCAGCGGGAAAAGGTCCTGGTTGTCTGGCGCAAGCTCACCGACGACATCGAGCAGGACAACCTGATGCTGGATGAGTGGTTCCAGAAGAACCGCATCAGCACCCGCGATTTCGAGTTCGATACCATCTACGTCAACGGCAGCAACAATCTGCCCAATCTGAAGCTGGATGACGAGAACTGGAAGGTCCGCCTCATCGAAGAGGAGTTCATGAAGCGCATGTGGGATATGGGGGAAATATAGATGGCCGATTCATTAGACAAATTAACTATACGCGGCTTCAAATCCATTCGAGAATTGAAAGATTTTGAGCTGAAAGACTTAAATATATTCGTCGGAGCCAATGGCGCTGGGAAGAGTAACCTGATTGCGTTTTTTAGGATGCTGCAATCCTTAATCGAGGAAACCCTTGCCGATTTTATCCGCAATAGTGGTGGTATCGGTGATCTTCTCCACAATGGACGCAAGGCGACGAAGCAAATGGAGTTTGAAACCCGCTTTGGTGTACGAGGGTACCGGTTTACCATCACACCCGGCCCTGGGGAAGGCTTTGCACTGCTCGGTGAAGCTCGTTATTTCCAGCACGGTACAACGGGTTGGTTGGAACTAGGAAGCAGTGAGGACAACTCTTCCAAGTTGGTAAAGGAAGCGAAAAGATCATCATCAGACAATAAATACAGCAAACCAGTGTATAACGCGATCAGCTCATGGAAAATCTACCATTTCCACGACACCAGCTCAACCGCGCCCATGCGGCACGCCGAAATTGTTGAGGACAATAAGGCCTTGCGATACGACGCATCGAATATCGGCCCCTTTTTGTTTCGGTTACGCGAAGAAGAAAGATCCTTTTATGACGAAATCCTGAATGCATGCCGTCTGGTTGCTCCATTTTTCGACGATTTTTTGCTCGATCCCCAACAGCTCGGACCCAAGACAAAGGTTTCCCTATCTTGGAAAACCAAGGGCTCCGATTATCCGATGCAGCCTTATCACCTATCAGACGGCAGCATCCGCTTTATCTGCCTTGCTACGGCACTTTTACAGCCGAATCCACCATCCACAATCATCATTGATGAACCTGAGCTGGGCCTCCATCCGGAAGCGATACGAATCCTTGGAGAACTTATTGCAGATGCAGCCAAAAGAACACAGATCATTATCGCGACACAGTCTCCGCTTTTGCTCGATCAATTTTCCATCGAGGATATCGTCGTGGTGAATCGCGAGGAGGGACAATCTACTTTCGAACGACTGAAACGCTCGGATTTTAATGAATGGCTGGAGGAGTATTCGGTCGGCGAGCTCTGGACTAAGAATGTGATCCAGGGAGGCACAACCTATGAGTAGTTATGCGGAAGTGGTTGTGCTTGTCGAAGGGCCGACAGAACAACGATTAGTTAAGCAAGTGCTTGGCCCGTATATGGCGGACCGTGGCGTGTATTTGACTCCAATTATTCTGGATAAGCCCGGTGAAAAAGGCGGCGATGTGAAGTTTGCCCGAGCCAAGAACGACATCGGAAAGCATCTCAAGCAACGGAAGGATACATGGATTACGCTTCTTGTCGATTACTACGGAATAAAGAAAGATTGGCCGGGCTACGCAGAGTCAAAACAGCAAACCGAACACACCCAGAAAGCGGCCATTATGAATGCAGCCACGGCCGAACAAGTACAGATGCTTTTTCCCGAACAAAACCAGGGGAGACGTTTTATCCCTTATGTGTCCATGTACGAGATTGAGGCGCTGTACTTCAGCGATCCTGCTTGTCTGGCTGAAAAAATAGGTGTTGATCGGCAAGATATTGAAGCAATTCTCGCGGAGTGCAAAGAACCAGAAAAGATCAACGACAGTAGCACGACGGCTCCATCCAAAAGGCTGGAGGCACTATCCGAACGTTTCAAGAAAACTTCCACTGGCATCGCGATTGCCACGGAAATCGGCATTGGCAAAATGCGGGAAGCGTGTCCGCTTTTTGAATCTTGGCTTACGAAACTGGAATCACTGGTGGGAGACAAAAATGGCGAAGCGTAAATCTAAAGGCCCGAAGCAACACGCCTTCCGCAACAAGCTGCTGCTCAACCAGTGGCTGGTGAGCCTATTCGGCATCGATCCGCTCGCTGAACACAAAGTACATGGCAAAGTGGTTCGCCCCTTTCACAAACTGGCCGAACCCATCCGTGATCCGCGTCTGGAAGGGTTGGACAAGGATAATCTGCATTTCTTCTACCACCATCTCGGCGATAGCCCGCTCTTCAGCTATGCCGATCTAACGGCTGATCTCCTTAGGCTTAGCATCAGTCGCGATATGCTCTTGACCTATGAGCAGAACATTGTTCGCCATACCCAAGCAATCAACGAAAAACGCCACCGCCCAATTGGATGGAAATACTACCAATGGCTAACCCTAATCTTTGTTGAAATCTACCTAGACCGCTTTTTTGGCAATCGTGAAGGGATGCTCGCCGATCTCAATGCATTCGTTGAGCGTTTCAACAGCCACTGGAACGATTACGCCGATGTGCCGCCTTACAACGAGGATGACCTGAACAAGCTCTGCCTGCAGAACGCCACCGGCAGCGGCAAGACGCTGCTGATGCACGTTAACCTGCTGCAATATCGGCACTACGCTGCAAAGCATGGGAAGGATAAAGAACTCTCTCGGGTCATCCTGCTGACGCCCAACGAGCGTCTCTCAGAGCAGCACATCACCGAGTTTCGCGAGAGCGATATCTCGGCAGGCAGCTACCTGCAATCCCGTGGCGGCCTGTTCGGCCAAGCCCATGGCCTTAAGCACGTGGACGTGCTGGAGATTACCAAGCTGGCCGACCAAGATGGGCCGAACACCATCGCCACGCGAAGCTTGGGCGATCAGAACCTGCTTCTGGTTGACGAAGGACATCGCGGTATGAGCGGCAAAGAGGAAGGCGTCTGGTTTACCCGGCGGTCCGATCTCTGTGCCAAAGGGTTCACCTTCGAGTATTCGGCCACCTTCGAGCAGGCGGTTCAGGCATCAGGCAATGCCGATTTTGAGAACAGCTACGCCAAGACGGTCATTTTCGATTACTCCTACCGGTGGTTCTATGAGGACGGTTTCGGCAAGGATTATCAGATCCTGAACCTGCCGGAATCATTCGAAGAGATGCAGTCGATCTATATGACAGCCTGTCTGCTGAAGTTCTATCAGCAGCTCCGGATCTACGAGGAAAAGGCGAAAGATTTCGAGCCGTTCAATCTGGAAAAGCCGCTGTGGGTCTTTGTCGGCAGCACGGTTTCATCGGGAAAGATGAGCAAGGATGAACAGATCGTGGCCACCGACGTGGCGCTCATCATCCAGTTTATCGCCGACTTCCTCGACAACAGCCAAGTGGCGATGCGGCGCATGCGTGAGATCCTCACCGGCAAAGGCCAGGATACCGGCCTGCAGGACAAGGACGGGAACGACATCTTTGCCGGGGCCTTTACCTATCTGGCTCGGGCCATGAATGGCGATAAAACCGTTGAAGCCGTTGAAGCCGTTGAAGCCCTCTACCGGGATATTCTCGCCAGGCTGTTCAACCATGCCGCTGGTGGCCTTTTGTCTCTGGATCGTATCAAGGGCGAATCCGGCGAAGTGGCCTTGCGTGTGGGCACCAGCGAGACGCCCTTCGGTCTGATCAACGTCGGTGATGCCAAGAGCCTGTGCGACCACGTGGCCGAAGTGGCAGCGCAGAACAATACACGACTGACCGTGGGAGAGAGTGACTTTACCGAGGCGATGTTCGCCTCCGTGAAGGATTCCACGTCACCGGTCAATCTGCTTATCGGCTCAAAGAAATTTGTCGAAGGCTGGGACTGCTGGCGCGTCAGCACCATGGGCCTGATGCATGTCGGGCGCTCAGAAGGCTCGCAGATCATTCAGCTCTTTGGGCGCGGTGTCCGCTTGAAGGGTTACGAGTGGAGTCTCAAGCGCAGCGGCCATTCCCATGCGCCGCATCGGCCGACCTTCATCGAGGAATTGGAAACCCTCAACGTGTTCGGCATCGAGGCCGACTTCATGGAGAAGTTCCGCGAGTTCCTCAAAGAGGAAGGGCTACCCGGCAACGAGCGCCGCAAAATCATTACCATCCCGCTGAATGTCACCTATGACTTCGGCAAGAAGCTTAAAATCCTCCGCCCTAAGCGGAAGGCCTCGGATGGCAAGGAGTACGACTTCAAGAAAGATGCGGCGGTGCCCACTGTCGGGGATATCCCGGACTACATGACGCACAACACGGTAGTCGCCGACTGGTACCCACGCATTCAGGCCATGCAGTCACGCGGTACATCCCTTGAGACCCAGAAGGACAATGTGTCGTTGCGTGAACAGCATTTGGCTCTGCTGGACTATGACACGCTCTTTTTCGAGCTGGAGCGGTTCAAACGCGAACGGAGCTGGTACAACTTCAACATCACCAAGGATGGCATTCAACGTCTGTTGAGGAACCCAAATTGGTACACCCTCTACCTGCCCGAGACCCGTCTGAACCCGGCAACCTTTGATGGCGTGCTCTTGCTGCAGCAGGTGGCGTCAGAGCTTCTGAAGAGGTACTGCGATCACTACTACAACTATCGCAAACGGGAATACATCGAGCCGCGCTTAGAACTGCGCGACCTGACGCCGGATGATGACAACATCCCACAGGAGGAGTTCTACCAACTCATCGTGGATGGCGATGAGGAACAGGTCATCCATGGAATTGAGCAGATCAAGATAAATCTGGAGCAGAAAAAGGATAATCTGCTGCAGGTTGGTGATCTGAACGCCTGCAATTTCGGCAAGCACCTGTTCCAGCCGCTCTTTCACGTCCGGCGCGGTGGGAAAATCACCATCCTGCCTGTCGCCCTCAACGAGAGCGAATATCAGTTTGTCACCGATCTGAAGACTTGGTACGACAGCCAAAAAGCCACTCTGGAAAAGGAGGGAATGGAACTCTTCCTGCTCAGGAACATGAGCCGAGGCAAAGGCGTGGGATTCTTCGAGGCGGGCAACTTTCACCCCGATTTCATTCTATGGATGCTGATTGGCGGGAAACAGTACGTCACCTTCATCGAGCCACACGGTCTTTTGCACGAAGGCCCCGCCAGCGAGAAGATTCTGTTCCACAAACGGATTAAGGGTGTCGAGCAACGGTTGAAAGACCCAACCGTGATCCTTAACAGTTTCATCCTTTCCTGGACGCGATACCCGAAACTGCAATGGAATAAAACACAGGACGAGCTCGAGGATATGCACGTGCTGTTCATGACCAATGATCGTGACAGGTATATCAACAAGCTGTTTGACCGGCTGAGGGAGATGGTGAAATGAGCAAAAACACATGGGAAACTCACTGCAACGGCGAAGCCGACAGGCCCCTACACCTCTGCCGATGTTCTGCAGCGCAGGGTAGCAACCCGCTGCGCCGTTGATGTCGCGATCATGTTGCGCTCCACAGCAGGAGCACTCCCATTGCCTCACTTCAAGTCCCATTCTACCTCGCGGACTGCTGTCGGGGATGATCCCGCAGTTCGAACAGGTGTATTGCCACTCCTGATTCATTGAGGAAACCAGGCTCGCAACACATAAACAACTGATTGGAACGTTTCACAATCCATCAATCCATTCACGCCCGCAAGCTTACCGATTTCGGCAAAGTCTCTGAGTCTCGCTGAGGATGACGCTCAATGTCGAAAGTGATCTGCCGAATGCCTAATGCCAAAGGTTTATGTAGGAGAGAATTCATGAAGGCTTGGGCATCAGCGTCGGCAACGTAGAGGAGCAGATCCTTCATTCAAGCACCCCCGCCGCAAACACGATTCCCAGATCAGGCGCACCATCCCACTCCTTCAACATAGGGTGATTAGCGCCAGCAGTGATATGCGCACCTTCACGATCACGGCTGAAACAAAGCAGAGGTTCAATGCCACACTGCTGCACTACAAAGGGTGAGTGGGTTGCCAGTAACATCTGAGCACCCGGCACCGTTGAAAGTGAGCGCAGGATGATTTCCAACGCCTTCGGATGAACTCCGTTTTCCGGCTCTTCTACCATGTACAGTGCCGGTTCTGGTGGCAGGAATGCTGGCAAAGTCAATGCAAGCATTCTCAAGGTGCCATCCGACAGCACCCAGCTTGGTGCCTCAAGCCCGTTTTCATATCGGAGCATCAGATACTCGGCGTTATCCGCCTGTCTCCGTGCCCATCCAATGTTCAGCAAATCAGGCAATGCATAACGTAAATGCTCAGCCCAGTTAGACACCTGCGTACCAGCCTCCGCCCAGTAAGGCCCCAAACCGCCATTTGCACCGAGCAAACGGCCAACAACACGTGCCAAATTCGTTCCGTCCAACTCTAAATCGGTTGGGCGAGTGGCAGGACACGGCAAACGCATGGCTGGGCTATTGAGTTGAATGTAGCGAACCCCTTGCATCAAGAATCGCCTGACAGCATTCGCTATCGGATAGCGTTCTTCGTCTGGTGGTGTAAGCGCAAGCGTTAACTTATCCAGTCCAAAATTAAAAGAATCTTGGTAGGTTCCTTTCTCTCGTGAATAGAAATCGGTCCCTTTCGTGGTTTTGCCCAGTAGTCGTTTGGGTTTTACCTTGGAGCTAAATTCGATGGTCTTACCACTTGGAAGCCAGCTTTTCGAATACTGGCGAAGAAGCTCATCATCGACACAAACTCCAAGTTTCTGATCCTGCTTGATGGCAAGTCGGTAGTTGATCAAGCTTTCAGCCAAGGTTGGTAGTTGATCAGAAAGATCGAGCCACAGTTCAACTTCAATAGTTCCCCCCTGCCGCATCCAGGTAAGATCACTAAAATCGGCAATATGTCGAGATTCAACAGCTATCGCGGGGCTGTGGGCCAGACAATCACGTACAAAGTCGATGACATCAAGAAATGTCGTCTTCCCAACGCCATTCGGCCCGACCAGAACATGAAATCGCGATAGAGGGAGATTTTTTAAATCATGAATGCCTCTATAATTCTTTATGGAAATCCCAACTATCATAACACGCCTTCCATTCTTGTAACTGCCTGATTGTAGTGGTCAAGTAAATTCGTACCAAAAGCCAAAAACATTTCAGGCAGCATTGAGTTCATTTACCCCGCCAACTCATGATCTGACGGATATGAAATCGCCACGCCAAGTAGAGCCACTGTTGACCGACACGAATAGAGGTTACATCGCCACACCCATAGTGGTTAGTTCGCTCAACATCAAATTGCCGTTGTAGGTGATTGGGCGCAATAACGGACTCCTTGTCCGCGGGC